>OLPZ01000135.1_pt1 | contig 59672 bp, 69 predicted proteins | sample 1672711 | NCBI WGS metagenome assembly OLPZ01 (sample SAMEA3136716, study PRJEB25190) | human gut metagenome
GGAATTTTTATGTATGCGTGAAGCAGGAGCAGATTGCCGGTGTGTTTGCTTTTATACTGGGGGAGGATCCTACATATCAGGAAATCCGGCAGGGAGCATGGCACAGCGATCAACCTTACGGAGCAGTCCATCGTGTAGCTTCTGATGGAAGCACCCACGGACTGACGAAGGCCTGCTTTGATTTTTGCACAAAGATAATAGATTATATAAGGATCGATACTCACGAAAATAATAAGCCCATGCAGGGAGCCTTACAGAAATATGGATTTCGTGAATGTGGGATCATCCACACAGATGATGGCACACCAAGAATTGCGTTTGATTACCTGAAAAACTGAACAGGTGGCTGATCTGATTTATGCTCTCCAATGATTTTTTCCATCCAGATCATGTCATACCAGCGACCGAATTTGTAACCGCAGTTATGGAACAGCCCCACAGTCTGAAAGCCAAGATGGGCATGGAACTGCTGGCTGTTTTTGCTAAGATATTCATCTTCTGTCTGTGGATAACCAATGCATGCGTACAGATTCAGGATCCCCATTTTTTTTAAACGGTTTGCCAGAGCATCATAAATCCTGCGTCCCAGGCCACAGTTTCTGGCATTGCGATCCAGATAGATGGAAAGTTCGCAAGACCAGTCATAGGCAGCTCTTCCTACAAAAGAGCCAGCGTAAGCATAGCCCTGTACCTGGCCGCTTTGTTCTATTACCAGGTATGGGTATTTTTGCATAGTGTTTTTCATGCGGATCTGAAATTCTTTCAAGGTTGGAACTACATATTCAAAGGTGATGGCTGTGTGTTTTACATAATAGGAATAGATTTCCAGAATGCGGGGAGCATCTTCAAGAACAGCATTTCTGACGGTGATGGTATCCATAGTTATTCTCCTTTGTATCAAGCGTCTGAAATAAAATGAAAAAGGGTGTGTCGCACTAGCAAATATTTTTTGCTGGGTGGCAGCCTTGCTTTATGTCCAAATGGGGGCGAAATCGGTTGTGATTTCGCCCCCATCCCTTATAAACACAGTTCATTCCCAGACATCCCTTTCGGCATGCCTGATTTCAAACTGTTTTGTTTTCAACCATTAAAATCTATGCTGTCTTTAATGAAAAAAGATGACTCCCCGTTCTTCCGGTCTGAATCTTGCAATGAAGCTTATTGATATTTCGTCCCATCGCCAAAAGGATGCTCTCTGCCAGTGCATTTGCTTTTCCTCGGTACAGATATCTTCGAAAATTCATGTCTTCCTTTACATCAGCAAATGAACCTTCGGCCTGAATACTGCGATTCATACGGAGCATCGTTCCATACTCACTTGTGATCCGTTCCAGATCTTCTGCACGTTTTTGACTCATCGTCTTCGAGACCATCAGCACTTTATTACGTTTTTCCATAGGTGTTTTGCAGTTGTTTCCCTTGATACATTCCGTTTTATAAGGACAGCCGGTACAGTCTGGACTTCTGTAATAAGTTTTTACACTGACATATCCGCTGGCTGTTTTACTTCTGCGTTCATTTGTAACAGTCAGTTCCCTTCCATTCCGACAGATATAGCTGTCTCTGTCTGCGTGATACTCCATGTTTTCTCTTCTGCTGATGTCTTTTTTATATTTTCGGGTTTTCGAAATCTCATAGTTCTGCGGCTTTATATAGGCGGTCTGTCCGTTTCCCTCAATGAAAAGATAGTTTTCTTCACTTTCATATCCGGCATCTGCAACGATTTCTGAATATTTAAATCCTAAGTGACTCTCCATATCTTTCAAAAAAGGGATCAGGGTGCATGTATCGGTTGGACGCGGGCTAATATCAATCCATGTGATGTATTCAGAGTCCACTCCGTGCTGGATGTTATAAGCAGGTTTTAACTGTCCATTCAGCATCGCATCTTCTTTCATTCTCATGAAGGTCGCATCCGGGTCTGTTTTGGAATAACTGTTTCTATCTCCAAGCGTATACAGTTTTTTCGTATATTCCTTTAGTTTCTCCAGATATTGATCCAGCTGTTCCAAGGATTTCTGCAACTGTGTTTTTCTACGTCCAATTCCATGCACGAACACAATTCCCTCCTGTACTTTGACGCGGCACAACTGCTTTTTTAACCGTTTTAATGTGTGGATGGATATCTGGTCATGGTATACGGTCCTGATTCCATAGAGTTCTTCGCATTCAGCCACAAAAGAAGTTAGTTTTGTGTATAACCGGGCCTGATTTTTCGTAATAGCCCGTTTCCATACAAATGTATATTTATTGGCTGCCGATTCAATCTTGGTGCCATCAATAAAAATGGTCTTTCCCGAAATCTCACCAAGAAGATAGAGCAGATCTGACATTTGGGCAAGCAGAACCTTTGCGCAGGCAGAAAAATGTAGGGAGATAAAACGCGCAATCGTTGCATGATCAGGAGCAGGCATTCCTTCAAGGAGATACATAAAGTTGATATCCCGTTTACATGCTTTTCGGATATCTCGACTTGAGTAGATTCGATTCATTGCTGCATAGATAACGAGTTTCAGCATCTGACGCGGCGTTGCCTGATTTTTTCTGATCCTGCCATAAGTTTTATATAGTTCAGAAAGGTCCATTTCCTCCACAAAGGCACTTACCAGACGAACTGGATCATCAGATGGAATAGAAATCTCTAAATCCAGCGGAAGTTTGATTTGATAATACAGCGAAAATGAGGTATAATCCCTCTGTATTATTTTGTTTAGTCGCATAAACTGATTATACCACGAACGCCGGGCTTTTCGAAGCTCGGCGTTTTGTGTTGGATATATAAAATGAGCTGCCGCACGTTAGTGCGACAGCCCCATGGGAATTGAAGGAGTCGAACCTTCCAGAGTTCTCATGTCTTGTTAATCTTCATTTTTCGCACAGCTCCCGCATATGCTTGCTAAATTCCCGAAATCTCTGTTGCCCACCATAATGCTCTTTACATTTACAATCATTGTCATAATCGTACCTCCAGATAATGCAAATTTCAGTTGAAAGTTACCTTTAATCTTTTGAGAATATATGACAGAGCAGCATGCTAAAATTCCAACTAACAATCCTAACCATGACAATTTTATATCAAAATATCTTGTAAATTACACAGTTGATATACTTTGACATCAAGCCGGCTGAACAACCGTTATCGCTCTCCGAACCTGCTCTATTGACAATTTTGTAGTTCTTGAGATCTTATCAAGATCATGTTCTCCTTCTGACCACAAATTCAGTGCTATATCCATTCTTGCCTTAACATCAGCGTCATCACGCTCTCTGTCTACAATTTTCTGCATCGTTTCACACATTTCAGTCACTCCTTTCGGTTCTTCCTTAAAATATCTGACTCTTTCTGCAATCTTAGGATTGTGCATCTCACGATAATCTTTACAGTTAAAATCGTGCATCAGCCATCCAACTTCATCATTTCCTCTATAAGAACCATTTACATAAACAATATGTGCTTTGTCTCCGAACAGTTCTCCTGTTTCCTGTATGGTTCTTTCTATTGTATATACCGGAAGTCCTCCCTTTAAAACATCATTAGATGTAATAAAGATAATGTATGTCTCCGGCATTTCTTTATATTTTTCCCCTGATGTGGTAAGCCTTGAATCAAATAATGCACTGTTAAGTCTGGCTCGTTCAGGAACAGCTCCACTGTCATCCTGCTGTACTTCAATATCATACTGTTTTCCTGTAGCATCATTGGCATAGATATCAAGTCTCACAGATCGTCCAAACAGATTTCCTATTGTCAACTGTGTAACCGATTTTATCACAGATAAATCATTTCTCTTTAATATTATTTTCAAAAGCTCTTCTGTACATTCTAAATCGCCTGAAAAAACCTGCGTCATAAAGGTATCATCCATTAACGTAAATTTGTTAATAGCCTCCATACGCTCTGTATTCTTTTCTTCCAGATTTAATACCTGCATTTTCTCACCTTCTTTTCTATATTATATCTATTATCTGGTTTTTGCACAACTACATTTTTATCCGTTACATCCCTTTCCTGCCCTGTTTTTCTTTTCCACCAATCTCCTTTCCAAGTGCTTCACAATACTGCTGAATCTCCTGCTGTTCTTTCCAATGCCTGTTATCGGAATCCGGCTTCTTTTCAAATAAATACGCAGCTCCATTCAGAATATCCACCATTGTAATCACAAACGCCAGATAATCTTCTTTCAGCTCCTTGTAGCTTTCCCCAAACATAGAGAAATCACCGGACAGAATCTGCTCGGTGATCTCTTTCATAACAATCTGTGTTTCTCGTAATTCTTCTACAAGGTACTGTACCCGTTGCTTTGTTCCTACTACAACAATATTGGAATAAATACAGCTTCTTGCAATAAAATCTTTCTTATACAGCCCACTGGCTTTTACCCGTTCTTCAATCATTGCCCGTTCCCATTGCGTAGGACGAAACGCTATTGTTGGATTGCTGTGTTGTCCTGGCATACTTTCTGCTCCTTCCGTTAATTTTCATCCACTTCCGCTAACTTCTCCAACTGATCTGCCAGCTTTCGTGACTGGTCTGGATACAAATGAAAATATGTAGACAATGTTGTCTGAATTTTTTCATGTCCCAGTCTGTCTGCTACCAGATTAGGCTGTGCCCCCAACTTTGAAATCAGCAAGCTGGCATGAGAGTGCCGTTACGGTATAATAACGACAAACAGAAAAAGCCTTTATTTTCAAGGGGTTTGAGCGTTTGTCGTCTTTTATTCAATTCCTTTTCCAAGTTGAAAATTGACGAAAACTATAAAGAAAAAAGGAGGCTGTTTTATTAACGACAAAATTTAATAGTGCCAGCGGTCCGGCTTTATGTCTGACCGCTGGTTGCCGTGGGCGTTTCACTTTTATAGGTGGACGCCCTTTTTTCATACTCATTTTCGAGAGAAAGGAGATCCACATGGAATTAAACGAAATGGAAAAAAAGCTGCTCTTTCAAGTGGAGGGCGATTATCAGACAAAGATCCTGAATGAACTTTATATGACCGTGCGGTATTCAAATAATTCCGAACAGCGGGAGGCGGCAGAAGGTCTTATGGCAAAACTTCGTGTTCTGTCAAATGCAGAGTGCATGGACTTGGTAAAAGATATTCAGAAGAATTACCGTCTGCCCTATCCAGCCCGGACGATTGGAGAAAAGATCGCCGAGGCCAGACAGCAATCAGGTGCAGAAAAATTGAAGGGGCATGACATCATGGCGCTGGAACGCTTTGACCCGGAGGTAAGGCACATGATCGTCTTTGATGTATTGTCTTACGATTCCCCTGTTGGCGACAAAGGCGATAAGATGCGCTTGTTCCTTACAGATGCCGGCTATCAGAAATTCTTAGAGAGCCAGGAACGGGGCGAAGTGAAACTGAAAAACCATGCGAAGGTCTCTGACGGTCATCTCCATTATGACCGCAGGGATCATGCCTTGTAACGGAATAGTCGAAGAAAGGAGGCGGTACAATGGCAGTATTCCGTGTAGAGAAAACAAAGGACTTTACGATAATGAGCAATCACCATCTGCGCAATACGGAGTTGTCCTTAAAGGCAAAGGGGCTTTTATCACTTATGTTGTCGCTGCCGGAAGATTGGGATTATACCACAAAGGGACTCGCCCATATCTGCAAGGATGGTGTGGATTCTATCACTACTGCCCTGAAGGAACTGGAGCGGCATGGTTATCTCACCAGACAGCGCCTCCGCTATGATAACGGGCAGTTGGGAGACATTGAATATACGATCCATGAGCAGCCTGTAAGTACCGAAAACACAGGGCTTTCACCTAAACGGGAAAATCCAAGACAGGTAAAACCAGAACAGGCAAAACCTAAACAGGCGGAACCTGAACAGGAAAATCCGGCACAATTAAATACTAATCCATTAAAAACAAAAAAATCAAAAAAAGATAAATCAATAACTTATCCATCAATCTATCCGGCAGAGCCGGAAGCGGCAAACCGCACGGATGGGATGGATCGGATAGAGCTGATAGAAGCCTATCGTGAAATCATCAAAGAAAATATTGAATATGACTTACTGGTCTTACGGTATGGCAGGGAACGTTTGGATGAAGCCCTTGAACTTATGCTTGAAGTGATTTTGTCGAAACGCCCTTACATTCGCATTGCCGGAGATGATTTTCCGAGGGAGATCGTCAAGAGCCGGTTCCTGAAGATCAATTCCGGCCACTTAGAGTATGTCTTTGACTGTATCGACAAGAACACAACGAAGGTCGGAAACATCAAAGCGTATCTGCTGGCGGCGCTGTATAATGCCCCGGCTACAATGGACAGCTATTACCGTGCCGAGGTCAATCACGACCTGTACGGCTGTTAGGCACCTTTGGGTGTCTTTTTTCATTTCATCACAGGAAGGAGGCAAAGCACAATGAAAAGAAACACTGTGCCGGTACTATGCCCGGCGTAACCAAAGAACAGATTCAGGCAGCGCGGGAAGCTGACTTGTTTACTTACCTGCAATTCCATGAACCCGGCGTGCTGAAACAGGATGGACCTAATTTCCGGCATAAGGAGCATGACAGTCTGGTATATGTGACCGGGAAAAGGTACTGGTACTGGAACAGCCGCGGACGGAGTATCAATGCGCTGGACTACCTGATCCAGATTCGGGGATATGGTCTTGTGGATGCGGTTCATGCTCTGGTAGGTGGCGAAATCCCACAGGAACCGGCTTACCGAAGTACGGCAGAAATACAGGTATCAAAAGAGCCGGAAAAGAAAACATTCGCTCTCCCCTGGGCCAGACGTTGCGCGACCGCTGCGGTCTTCTATTTGCAGAAACGGGGGATCAGCTCAGAAGTCATTCGCCAGTGTTTACAAGCCGGGATTTTTTACGAAGCCCGGTATCATGGAGAACCGGTTTGTGTGTTTGTTGGGAAAGATGATTCCGGGAAAGCGAAGTTTGCCTGTATGCGCAGTATCAGCGGCAATCTCAAAAAGGATGTCTATGGCAGCGACAAAGGATATAACTTTTGTTATCCCCCGCAAAGTCCGGGCAGCCGGCATGTGGCAGTCTTTGAAGCTCCTATTGATGCGCTTTCCCATGCGACACTTCAAGAGCTGGAGGGATGGAAATGGAATGGTTATCGCTTGTCTTTGGGCGGTACTTCCCATGTGGCGCTGACTTCTTTCCTGGAACGCCACCCGGAGATACGGCGTGTTACCCTTTATATGGACCACGACCTTGCCGGATTTGTCAATGCCCGGAAAATCAAGACCATGCTTCACGAGGATAAACGTTTCCGTCATATCCGGGTAAGTGTCAACCCTCCCCGGATGGGAAAAGATTACAATGAGAAATTGCTGCTGGTTCGGGAACAACTGCAAACCAGCCAGCACCAACGCCGCCCAAAAGAGGCGGCTGTTTCAATTTAGGGAGGATTTCAACATGAATGGATCTCAACATATCTGCTTTACAGACAGCGCCGGAAAAGCGCTGTTTTCCATTCCCGACAATGGTTTACTCTGCCTGTTCTATGGAAACGGGGACAGGCACTTTGCTGTTTGTCATCGTCTGGATGACACCCATGCAGAAATTGACGGGGTAAATTATTCGATGCCGGACTTTGCCAAAAGGATGAAACACAACCAGATCAGCTTTGCCCCGGCATAAGGCTGGAAAACAAATAACAGGAGGATTTGAAAATGAAAAAAATTGAAAATACCGCTTTGCAGATGATTGCCGAGGCTTCCCGGTGTCCAGACTACGGCCCCGATATGGTTAAATCGCTGATGAAAAAGCTGGACATGAACGAAAAGGGCTTTGCGCTTTTGATGAATGTTGCCCCATCCACAGTGCGTCTTTGGACCAGCGGAGCTGCACAGCCTTGCGGCACAGCAAAACGCCTCATGCAGATTTATGAAACCGGTCCGGAGATTGTCGGCAAGATTGCCGGCGGGCAGCTACCGGCAGATGGGAGGGATTGATTAAATGGCGGGGACAGATAGCCAGCCGTTTGCGGAAAATGAGCAGGTCAAAGAACTGCTTGCTCTCCTAAAAGACAACAACACACCGGGATATGAAGAATTTTCCAAGCTGATCGAGCATGTGACCGGGATGGAGCAGCGTCTTTTGGAGGCAACCGAGGAATTAAAGGCAGTGCGTCAGGAAATGCAGGGATTACAGAACCATTCTCTGAAAGATGCTCTCCAAAAGAGCTATACAGCTATGGAGGCGAATATTTCCGTTATGCGTCACCGTCTTTCCGAACTCAAAGGCCAGATCATAAACGGGTGCAGGAATATCCTTGCCGATTTCAGGGAACGCGGTACTGTCGCTTTGAATGGGATCACACAGTTTTTACATGTCAGACCGGTGTTGGAGTCCATTCAAAGTGCAGCAGAAAAAAGTATGCAGGCCAGCAACAGGGCTGTTGCCAGAATTGATGCTTTCAGTACGGAATACCACGAAATGGGGCGGCATTTCAAAAATATGGGCCGTACCCTTCAAGGAAAACCTGCGGAGACAGACGCAAAAGAAAATGGGAAGATTGCCAGAGTGTTCAAAGGTGCTTTCAAAGTGGAGGGCGCTCTTATATCCTCCATTAACCGTAATGCGGAGTGGGCACTTAATACCCTTGCCCGGTTGGAACAGACTACGGAAAGGCGCCCTTCTGTTTTGGAAGCAATGCGGGAACAGGTAGCAAAAACGGAACCGGCAAAAAAGCAGCCGGCACCTTCCCATGATAAGGAAAGCCGGTAATTGTCAGGTTCACATGAAAGGAGGAATTTGATTGAATCAGGAACCACTACCGCAGATTCATTTGATCCGCGATACAGACTTATCCGTCTTTGCGTATGAACTCCATATTTTTGCCGGAGATTTTCTTAGAGAATGCGAATTCAATATGCGTTCTCTGGCAACAAATACCGGGGCTGATTCCATTGCCATCATGGGGAAAAATCACATGTGGCTTTCCGACGCCTTATTTGCTTATTGTTCTACGGCGGATCTTCATCAAATGATCTTAACAACGGAGTTCATCGGAGCGAGGGCTTTCCTGTTTCATACGGATCGGAGCGAGGGCGGTCACTTGTACGGAGATGTCCTGATGATGGATTTAGACACGCTGCGGCAGGATATAAAAAGAAATATCCTCTATCCCTGCGGCGTCAATATTGAACGCAAAGATGGTTCAGCGGCTACGGTCAGCCTGAAAGAATGGACTGAAATGGAGCTTTACGAAAAAGATGCTCTGAAAAGTTGGGGATTTTCTTATGCCCCGAATCAAGTTACGGAATGGCAGTACCACTATTCCACGATGTTCAGACAGTGGATGGATCAGGCATTTCGTTATATGCCCCAGGATTTAGAAGAACGCCTGAATATGCAATATATGGAGGCAGCCCAGAACCCGGATATGGATAAGTACCGCATACCACAGGGAACGGCAAAGCAGATGCTTCTTTATGACGAAGCCCCTGTGTATCGCCTTCTTCCATCCGGTTCGGAGAAAATTGCGCCCATCGCGGCAATCTCTACGGGCCTGTGGTATGAAAATTACCGGGAGTTTGCCATTGCACCGGAGGATTTAGGCGCTCTGGACAAACTGATCCGCAGGGAAACTGACCGGCTCACAGGAAACCTCCCACAACTTCACAAAAACGAAGAACGCCGCCCTGCCCCGGAGCGATAAGAATTTTACACTGACTGGAGGTGATGAAGATTGGCAGGAGTGCATGAAGATTTCGGCGAAAAGATCGGCGGTGCGAAAAAAGACCTGTGGAAAGACCGCGGGCTGTATGCAGATGATCTGGAAGCCATGAATGAGCGCGAAGCCGAAAAATTTGTGAAAAAGGATAATGTTTGGAAAAAGCCGGACTATGCAGCCATGCTGGAGGAAGGGATTCCTCTTGGCGTGGTCTATTTTATTAAAAAAGCAAGAGACGGCTTAAACGCTTCCCCTCAGTATTACCGCACGGATGACACCCCGGAAAAACGGACCGCGAGACAAAAGGAATATATAAAAACAGTCCGGGAATTGCAGACAGTGCTTTCAGATGTCCGTACTGTGGAGGATGCTGTGAGAGCCTATGACCGCTTTTTCGTTGACAATGGATATTTAGAAAAGGTACAGGGCTGGGGAAGTGGAATCCATTACCGGGCAACGAAAAAGGGACAGGACAATCCCGTGATCACAAACAAATTGTCCAATACCATGCTGATCCGCTCAGCTGAATATTTTGAGCGCAACTTTACTCAGGAAGCAAAAAAGGAACAGTTTTGTGTTTCCAAAGAGCAGAAAATACCGAAAGGTTATGCGATCCACTTCAACGACGGGAAACAGACCTATTCTAAAAATGGGGACTGGAAACCCGGTACCTACTATGTGACAAAAGGCTATTCGATCCTGCGGACCAATTTTGAGACCAAAGAAGCTGCCCTGAAATGGGTGCAGGAACTTGCCAAAGGCAGGAACAAAAACGGAAAGATCCGTTTTGTCCCTCCACAGCTTGCCCATGTCAAACGTACCGGACCGGATTATCGGAATGGCGTGGAGATCACCGGACAGCATTATCTTGATACATTTGGGTTCCGCGGCGGCGAGTTTGGAAACTGGATGAACCAGAACGACCGTCAGACCTCCCTTAACATGGGATTTGAAGCACTAAAGGATCTGGCGTCAGCCCTTAAGATCAGCGATAAAGATATTGCTTATCAGGGAACACTTGCTATCGCTTTTGGTGCAAGAGGCAGCGGCAATGCTGCAGCTCATTATGAACCTTTGCGTACAGTCATCAATCTTACAAAAATGCACGGGGCCGGTTCCCTGGCACATGAATGGTGGCATGGACTTGACGATTATCTTGGTACAAAGATGAGAGCAAAAGGGATGCTGTCAGAACAGCCCCACCTCTATGCGCCGTTCCAAAAACTCATTGACACCATGAAGTATAAACCGGAAACACCGGAACAGGCAGCAAAGCGCACGGAAGCACAAACAGAACGCACCCGGAAAAATGCGGCAAGCTGGCTGGATTCCTCGGTTCTTGCCTCCCTGAAACGGTATGGCAATGAGGAACAGATGGAAACCTACGCAGTCTTGCGGGAAGCATTTTTGTCCGGCGAACCCGGCTCTGTGGAACAGATCAGCGCATTTAAGAAGAATGTTACCGGCCGGGTAATTCCCAAAAGTGAACGGGAACGGCTGGAAATTTTTGAGCGTATGCTTTCCGGGATGCAGGCGCAGGAAGCTCCGCAGATTGGACGGACGGAAACTGATTTTTACCGTAATTCGGTACGCATGGGAAAAGAATGTGAAAAAGACGGCGGTTATTGGGACAGCAATGTGGAAATGACAGCCAGAGCCTTTGCCTGTTATATCAAGGACAAACTGCCCTACACATCGGATTATCTGGCAGGCCATGCCGACTGTGCCCTTACCCTGGTTTCCGGTAAAGACGGAGAAATGGAGGTATTGAAAGCCTTCCCTGTGGGGGAAGAACGCCGTGCAATCAACGCTGTTTTTGACGAGATCATTCAGGATTTGAAACGGGAACAGCTATTGACCCATGCCGATGTAACGCTTCCCCTCTCTGTTTCTGAACTTCGTGAGGCAGCGGACGGCCAGCTATCCATGTTCGGCGTCGGCCGTCCTTCCGTGATGGATCAGCTTGCGGCAAACAGGCCGGCAGATAAAAAATCACCGGCACAGACGTTTTCCAGAAAAAACCACGAGCCGGAAATATAGCAGGAGGTGAACAGCATTTTGGAAGAAAATAAAGATTATCATGCCTACCGGTATGGCGACCACTTGACGCCGGGATCAGAGCTTAAAATTGAACACAGCGTAGTTTGTGAAAATGTGGATATTTCTACTCTGATCACAATGGGAACAGATAGCCTGGAAGCCATGCGCCAGGGAAGTATCGACGGGGAGCAGAAAGCCTATGAAATCGTGGTGGCTGCTGCAAAACAATGGGAACAGCAGGCAGCGGCAACACAGACGATCAACCGGGCTTTGGAATATCTTCGTACACCGGAGATTGAACATACCGGCAACCAGTGGAAAGACACCGATAACTGGAGGGCGGATCAGAAAATCAGCAACCGGGTCTATCAGATGACCTGCAGTATTTGGGAAGATACGAAATATGACAGGGAAACAAAACAGAGTATTCCGGTTGCCTGGTATGTGACATGGGAAGTCCGTATTCATTCCCCGAAGCAGGGATATGGAGCAAAGATTGCCGGACAAAACCAGAAACGATATACAGATAAGAACGCAGCCATAAAATACCTGGACGGGCGAAAGAAAGCCTATTCCCATTTATTCACGGAAATTTCCCCGCCGATCCCGAAAGAATATGAGCACCATTTTATGGTTCACGGTACTCTTTTACCTGGCTATACGGTTGAAGGACTGGAACAGGCCAAAACGGAACATGCCGCCGCCGAGGTTTCGGAGGGCGGTATTTTTACACCCGAAAACCAGGAGAAGCCTTCCGTCCTGGGGAAGCTCTCTGTGGCAAAAACTCAGGAAAAAACGCCAACCACTCCCGGTACGGCAATGAAAAAGAAGGAGGATATACAATTATGAAAGTGTTAATGGTAGAGCCGGGCAAGTCCCCTTATGCTGCGGAGATCGAAAGTGGTCTGAAATCCTTGCAGGCGGCAGTGGGCGGAGATATTCAGGCGGTCTATCCGTATGAGGACCCGGTGGCTCTGATCTGCAATGATGAAGGCAAGCTGATGGGACTGCCTCTGAACCGGGCTCTCTTTGATGATGACGGCCACGTTTATGATATTGTGTCCGGGAATTTTCTGATCGTTGGTCTTGGCGAGGAAAATTTTACAGACCTTTCCCCGGATCTGATGGAGAAATATGGGGAGCAGTTTAAGTACCCTGAAAAATTTGCAAGGCTTGCCGGCGAGATCATTGCAGTCAAGCAGCCTGCAACCAATGAGCACCGGGAAAAACCGATGATGCACCATTCCGGCCCGGATTTGTAGAAAGAAAGGAGCCAATTATGTTAATGGCAGTAAATGAACCTTATGCCCTTATGGTGCAGCCGGACGATATTCTGATCTCTCCCCGTGAGGTAGATGAACATTTTGGGACGATGGTATGCTTCCATCCCCGCTATGCGCTGGGCGACCATCACAACCATATGGACAAAGATGACTTCCTGCGGGAAATGTATTTAGATACCGTAGGACATGATGAAGCCGGCATGAAACGCTATGAACGGATGGTAAACATTGTAAGCAGCCGTTTCCGGCATGGACCAAAGACAGAGGAACGGGCGATCGATGAAGCAATGCAGAAAGTAATTTCGGAAAAGTATCTGATGCTCCCCCTCTATCTCTACGACCACTCAGGTCTTGCCATGAGTACAGAAAGTTTCTCAGGCAGGGCTCCTCATGCAGAATGGGACAGCGGACAGGTCGGCTGGATCTATGTTTCCAAAGAAGATGCCCTAAAGGAATTTGACGCTGACAAGATGACCGGCGCCATCCGGCAGAAAGCGGACGCACTGATGCGCAGCGAAGTCGCCGCTTATGATTCCTATCTGCGTGGCGAATGTTATGGGTTTGAGCTTTATAAAAACGGGGAGCTGTCGGATAGCTGCTGGGGCTTTATGGGTAACTTTTCCGATGTGTTGAAAGATATGGCGGCATACCTCCCGGATGAGTGCAAAGGGATGGTCGATCATCTGGAGGAACAGGAACGCCCGGCTACGATCATCAAGACGCTTTTGAAACATGCTAAAATTCAGGTCGATCAGGCAGCAAAAGCCTTTGAACACGCTTCCCGACAGCAGGTTCTTGGGGAAAGCCGGTAAAAAGTTATTTCCATATTATAAATACCGATTTTATCAGAAAGGAGGATGCTCTTGCAGGAAGAACTCGAACAACGAACGGTTTCTGTTTCTATACAGGCAGCAAAACTGTCAGGGCGGGTACTGCGTGCGGCTATTGCTGCGGTACTCCAAAAGATGGAACAGGAACGCACAATGCCAAAAGTCGGGCGCAACAGCATGAAGCGGCTGACTTATAAAGACCCCGGAGCCAATACCATTGAAGTTTCAGGGCGAATCCGCTCTTTTGAACGGTATGCCAGAAAACATCAGGTACGCTACCATATAGAAAAGGAACTTGGGACCGATCCCCCAAAATGGACGGTATATTTCAAGGCAAACCAGGCGGATGCACTGACGGCAGCTTTTAAGGAATATACAAAGAAAGACCTTACACGCAGCACCAGACCGTCGCTGCTTATACAGCTTCATAAGTTCAAAGAACTGGCACAGTCGCTTGGCCGTGACCGTGTAAAGAACAAAGAACACGGAGGACCGGAACGATGAAGATCGATGCAGAAACACTGAAAAAACAGGTCATTCTCCATCTGCCTTATGTTCTGTTCCTTCTGGTATTTGCCAAGCTGGGCGAAGCGGTGCGGCTGGCTCCCGGAGCAGACGCTTCCCAAAAGCTGTTAGGACTGTCCGAAGGCTTTGCCCTTGCGTTTCAGAGTATGTGGCCGGGGGCGGCAATGGACTGGCTGATCGGTTTCTGCGGTGCAGCCATTATGCGGCTGGCAGTCTATCTTAGAGGGAAAGACGCTAAGAAATACCGCAAAAATGTGGAATATGGTTCTGCAAGATGGGGAAATAAAGCCGATATTGCCCCGTTTATGGACCCAAATCCGGAAAACAATATCATTCTTACCCAAAGTGAAGGACTGATGTTAAACGGAAGGCCCAAAAATCCGGCCAATGCAAGAAATAAAAATGTACTGGTAGTCGGAGGATCAGGTTCGGGAAAAACGCGCTTTTTCATCAAGCCCAATCTGATGCAAATGCACAGTTCCTACGTCGTCACCGATCCGAAAGGTACAGTCCTTGTGGAATGCGGAAAGATGTTGCAGCGAGGCACACCAAAGCTGGACAAGGACGGAAAGCCTGTGCGTAATGAAAAAGGAAAGATCATCTATGAGTCCTATAAAATACGGGTATTCAATACGATCAATTTCCAGAAAAGTATGCACTTTAACCCGTTCGCCTACATTCATTCCGAGAAAGATATTCTGAAGATCGTCACTACCCTAATCGCCAATACCAAAGGCGAAGGAAAAGCCGGAGACGATTTCTGGGTCAAGGCAGAAACCCTGCTCTATACGGCACTGATCGGATATATCTATTATGAGGCTCCGGCAAACGAACAGAATTTTGCCACACTGGTAAAAATGCTGAACGCAATGGAAGTCCGTGAGGATGATGAGTCGTTCAAAAATGCCGTTGACCTTCTCTTTGACGCGCTGGAACAGAAAGACCCGGATCATTTTGCCCTGCGTCAATATAAGAAATATAAGCTCGCTGCCGGAAAAACAGCCAAGTCGATCCTTATTTCCTGTGCTTCCAGACTGGCTCCTTTTGACATTAAAGAAGTCAGGGAAATTACCATGTATGACGAACTGGATCTGGATATGCTGGGAGATGAACGGACTGCTCTTTTCCTTATTATGAGTGATACGGACGGGACCTTTGCATTTTTGATCAGTCTGATCTATTCCATTTTGTTTAACCGCTTGTGTGAGCGGGCGGATGATGTATATGGTGGAAGGCTTCCCATCCATGTGCGCTGCCTGATCGACGAGGCGGCAAATATCGGGCAGATCCCGAACCTGGAGCGTCTTATGGCGACCATCCGAAGCCGTGAGATCTCTGCCTGCCTGGTGCTGCAGGCGCAAAGCCAGCTCAAAGCCCTGTATAAAGACAACATGGACACCATCATCGGTAACTGTGACGCCTCCCTTTTCTTAGGAGGCAAAGAAGAAACCACCTTAAAAAGCTGGAACTCCCTATTGGGGAAAGAGACCATCGACCTGTATAACACCAGTGTCACAAAGGGCAATCAGGAATCCCACGGACAAAATTTTCAAAAGCTGGGAAAGGATCTGATGTCGGTGGATGAACTGGCAGTCATGGACGGGGGTAAATGTCTGTTGCAGATCAGGGGTGTGCGGCCGTTCCTCTCCCGGAAATACGATATAACCAAACACCCAAATTACAAACTGCTTTCCGATTTTAATGAGAAGAACGCTTTTAATATCGAAAAGTTTCTTTCTACCCGGATGCCGATGCGTCCCGGTGAACGATACCGCAATTATGAAGTCACAGCCGAAGATCTGGCTTCCCAGACTTTATAAAGTTGTTCCTGCCTGTCAAAGCATGACGCCCTGGCAGGCTTTGTTTTTGTCACGATGAAAGGAGGATTTTTTGAGGATTCGTGATTCTCCCTGAAAAGTAAATAACCGCAGGATTTTTCCTGCCCCATGCCGCCGTGCTGTTTGAAACAGATTTTTTCTAAAAACAGTGCGGCGGCTTTTTTTGTTTCCGGCCTGATACGGCCATATCACAAATTAAAATTTCTGAAATTAAAGGAGGAACATTATGGCATTTTTTGCAAGCGCGATTGATACTTTGAAGATCCTTGTGATCGCCCTGGGCGCAGGTCTGGGCGCATGGGGTGTTGTAAACCTTCTCGAAGGTTACGGAAATGATAACCCAGGTGCAAATGCTCATGTGCCATAAAGTAACACACCGATAAATGCAGACAGCCAACCTCTATTCCGTATAAAATGGCGTATGTGGCATTTCAAATATGTGGTTTAGAAGTAGAAGAAAACTGAAAACCGTATTCCACGATTTGAAGGGATAGAGGTAAATGAGCATGGAAAAAACAGTATATATCACAGAGAAAGAACGGGAAATGTGCTACAAAGTAATTGGTGCGTTTGCGGAACTGTACGAAATGGAAGATGAAGATATTTTAGTGGTTGATGTTGGTAGGTACGGTTTTGTTAAATTGCAGTGCTATACACCGTCATATGGCTTTGAAGAACTTGACACCTATACAGACAGCCATAGTTTATTTGAAGGGCTTTGGGAGGAATGGCTTAGTCTAAATGTGTTTTTACTTGCTAGGGAAATGCAGTTAGACGATATTCTTTATGAGGATTTATTCAATAATCTGCCAAAGGAAAAACAGTCGGAACTTACCGGGAGAAAAGGCTATTTTGCAAAAAAAGCGGGTATCATTCTGTAAAATGAATTTTGCAGAAAGAAAACGCTCTATGTAGAGGGTAAAAAGATTAGAATGGCTCTGTATATGATAATATGCAGGGCTTTTCTTAATAACCAATATGCTCATTTTGATAAAGACCAAAAGACAAGCATTGTGGAAATGTGCATAACTGGCTATGGAATCATGGATAACTCTATTCACAGCACATGGAAAAGCTAAAGTGCAGCTTTCTCACGTCCTGCAAACAGAGTTACCCACAATTCCATGATACAGCCAGTTATACACATTACGCACAATGCCGACTACTACGGAATCCAAATCATTTTTTCACAGAACAAGATTTGCTTTTACAGAAAGAGATTATAGGTTGGAATGGAGATAAGGGAACCTGCATAGAGCACAGCGGAAAAGTTGAAGAAACTGATTGAGGAAGAATTTGCCGGGCTTGTGTTTCTGTCTGCTGAAGATATGGAGTAATAACAAATTGGGACATAATGGTATAACTCTTTGTCCCAATTTGTTTATTGTTTAAATTACCCGTATTAGAATTGATATGCTTGCAGAAATCAAATATCTAACATAATTCCTCCCACTATAATAATACCATACAAATTTTATGAATACAAGACTGTTTATATAAGCTGACTAAAAATGTCAACATTAAATTCGACATTTTTTCATGTTTTTATCGTTTTGCCGTTTTGCACAATACGTAGCCTGTTTTATTGTATATTTTCACTTTTAGGCAGCGCAATAGTAAGGCTGCCACTGCTGCCAGCCTCTCACGCTCCCTATTTTCGTTCTTATGCAAGCTGCTTTACCTCTTCCTCGAATAGTTCCCCTGCTGAATGATAGCCATGTATTTTGCGTGGGTATCCGTTTATCCAGTTCTCTATACTCTCTACCTCTTCCTCTGTCCTGTCGTCAAAATTTGTGCCTTTCGGTATCTTCCGGCGTATCATCTTATTTGTTACCTCATTTGTGCCACGCTCCCAACTGCTGTACGGGTGGCAGTAATATACCTTTGTCCGCTTTTCTCCCTCGTTGATAATAGAACGCTGTAAGCCCTCTGCATCTGCAAACTCGCTGCCGTTGTCTACTGTGATTGTCTTAAATACCCGCTTAAACATATCAGCGCCCCATTTTCTTTCTAATCTATCCAGTGCCGCTACTACTGCCTCGTCTGTATGGTCTGGCAGTTTAAATATAATCTCGTTTCTGGTTTTCCGCTCCGTCAGTACCAGCAACGTATTTTTTGACTTTCCCCGCTTACCTAAAACGCTGTCCATTTCCCAGTTGCCGAACTCTTCCCGTGTATCTATCTCTTTCGGGCGTTTGTCTATACTCTCTCCTGCTGCCGCCCTTTTCTGTTGCCTCTGTACTTTCTTATAATTTCTCTTCTTATTCTTCTTTACTGGCAAATTCTTATTAGACAACTTAAGGAAAATACCCTTATCAATGTAGCTGTATAAGGTCGTTACGCATACTGTTACGGAAAAGTCCCCCTCTTTCCCCTGTGCTTTCAATTCTCCCAATACCGCAGCTGGGCTGTAATCTTCATTTACTATTTTATCCTCTATATAATTTGCGTATGCAATATCGTTTCCTATTTTAAGTTGTGTACCCCTTGCCTTTAAATTTTCCTCTGCTTTCATTTGTGCCTTGTTTGGGCTATAACTTAATGTTTCTGTATAGTCGCTATTTCTGTGCATATATTCCCCTCGCTTAAGCTCATTGTATATAGTGCTGCGGTGTACGCCCAGCTGTTCTGCTATCTCTATCACGCTATGCCCTGCTTTTTTCAATGCCTCAATACTTATACGGTCTGTCCATGTCAGCTGTCGGCTGCCTTTCTTATTCGCCATTTCTGCTACCTCTCTTTCGTTCCTGTTCTTTCCCCATATACGACGAAAAGCCGCAAACTCTTTTACAAGTCTGCGGCTTATGCCTTTACCTATTTACAACACTTTTTACAAGCGGTGTATTTCTTCTTTGCTTGGCTTAGCGGTATGCTCTTTGGGTTTTTCATTCCCGAACAGTTAGGCTTACTATGGTATTTTTTGTTGCTACGGTCTACATATACTGTAGTTTCTCCCGTATGCTGGCTTACGCTGGGCGTTGCGTCCTCGATTACGTCAAGCTCTATATTGCACCCGAACGTCTGTACCCCCCCCCAGAAATTTCCAGTATTTCTGCGGTGTAGCGGGCTTTCGGGTACTTTCTCGCTAAGTCCCCCGCCAGTTCTGCCGATAGATTGCCTATTACCTTATCGCCCCACTTTACGTATGCGGCAGGCTCTCCGTTGTATGTGTACTTTTCTACTGTAATATCTTCACTACCGGACATTTTGCTTAAAATATCCTGCCTGTTTTCTCCGTCCTCATTATTGAACGTCACGCCTACTACTTTCGTTCTGATTGTATCTAAAACCCTGCTACCAGATGCGGCGGCAGGCGCTGGTGTTCTGTTTCCGTTCTCTTTTCCTGCGCTTTTCTTTTTCAGTCCAAAATAGGCGCATACTGCCGCAATCACAATACAACCCACCCCACCTGTTATATTTCCAGACGGCAGCGCCGTTAAACCGCTTACTGCAAATAATGCAGCCACTACCAATAAAATTACCTTTTTCTTTGTCATAGTAAGCCCTCGCTTTCGTATCTACTTCAATTCTAAAATTTCATCAGCAGAGGCGTTAAGCTCTCTGCAAATTTTCGCAAGTGTTATTGCGTTTGGCGTAAGCTCGTTGTTTTCCCAGCGGCTTATATCTTTCTGGTATACTTGCAGGCGCTCTGCAAGTTCCTTTTGCGTCACGCCTGCCGCTTTTCGTGCTTTTTTAATGTTTTCGCCTAAATTCATGCCTTACCTCTCTTTTCTCTTGCCCTCAAAATGAAAGCAACCAGCAGCTTTACCAGTCCTACTGCTACTAAAAATACTCCTAATTTTAAAAGCATACTCTTTACTCGGCTTTGGGTTTGTGTTATATTTCTTATAGGCGGCGGGCTTATCGCCCGCCTGTTGGTTAGGGCTTTCGCCCTAACCTATGTACTTACCAATTATGATAAGTATTGTTCCTATGATTAAGTCTATCACTGCACTGATTGCCAATTCTTGCCAGTTGATAGGCTTTTTCTTTTGTTTCTTTTTCTTACCCATTGTGCCGTTTCTCCTTTCCAGTGGCTTTGCCTCTTATTTGTTCTTATCTCCTTTCCATGATTTTATTATATACCTTTTTCGGTATATTGTCAACACTTTTGTATAGATTTCTAAGAAAATCGCAAAAAAATAGAGGGCAGACAGCGAACCGCCCACCCTCGAAAACTTAAGCTAATCTTGTGGCATAATCTAAGCTAATCCAGCCTGCGCCACTCTTCAAGCGTCCCCAGCCAGCACTTGCGCCCTGTCCGGCTTTCACTTCCACAATGGTAAATACTCCCTTTCCTGTGGTTTCTCCCGTCTTTGCATAGTTCGTGCCTGCTCCTGTTCTGATATTAAGGTCTAAAATATCTACCTGTACGCTAAACGGAACGCCTGCGCTTGTCTGCTGCCCCGCTGCGGTATATACCGCCTTGCCGTTATCATCATATACAGTATAACCCGCCTTGCAAGCGCTCTTTGCATTTTCCAGCGACGTAAACGCCCCCAGCTGGCTTGCTGCGTCCGTCCAGCTCTTGCGCACTCTGTAATACTTTGTACCGTTTCCTGCTGCATACTTTTTATAGTATCCCTCGCCGTACTCTGCACGCTTTTTCTTTACTGTTTCGCTCTGGTCTGCTGGCTTTTCATATCCAGTAAGAACGGCATCAGATGCAGCACGCACACTGCCCGCCTTTTTCAGTGCGTCCATTACTGCTGTGTATCCCTGCAATTCTTCCCATAAAAAGCCCAGCTGCATATTAAGGTCTGCAATGGATACGCCCGCCTGTTTTGCATGATTAAGCAACGCCTGCTTTCTGCTCCAATACGTCCACTGCGCCAGCCCATAGCCTGCACTGTCCTTTACAAAATTGCCATAGCTGCCATTATCCACCGCTGCTGTATATTCTGCGTCCGTCTTACCCAGCTTATTGTTATAGGTGTTCTGTAAGTTGTTCGGCATAAGCCCGCTTTCAGCATACAGATTACCCATAATACCAGCCACGGCATAAGCATTTAAGCCCTTTCCTGTAAGAAAATTCCAGATTGTTTTTTCATTGCCGCCCTGCGGTGTTTCTGCCTGTCCGCTGATTTTACGCTTAAACTCGTCCCATGTGTGGGCGCTGGTGTTATATACATACGGGTTAGGGCAAATCTTGCCCGTTACGTCGTAATGTCTGATTACATGAGATGCAGGCACGCCGTATTTATTCATAAGGTAACGGGTAAGCTCTGCCGCTGCCTCTACTGTTGCGTCCTCAAAATACCAGTCTTTATCTGTTGCGCCCATGCTCTTTGTGTTTTTCTTCCTTACGCACATTTCAATACCGATACTATTAGCGTTTCGGCACTCTGCGTGCTTATAGCTCGACGCTCCGCAATGCCACGCTATATTAGCGTCCTCTACGCACTGCCATACCTCGCCGTTAAATCCTACAAAGTAATGCGCCGACGCATTTCTATTGCCGCCGCCATAATATCGGCAGTTGTCCTCTGCGCCGCCCAGTGCGCCTACATAATGGATAACAATATACTTAATTCTGGAAACGCTGCCCTTATTGAAATTGTACTTACTTATCTTTCTGTTAATGTTCATATTTCCTGCCTTTCCGCATACAAAATAAGCGCCTGCGGTGTCCCGCAAGCGCTCTTTGCTGCTATGTCCTTATTATTCTTATCTTTCCTGTGTCCTGTGTTCCTCTACGTTGCCTGTGGTGCTGTCCCCGTCCAGTTCGTCTGTGTCCGGCAGTTCGTCCGTATACTTCGCCAGAAACTCCCGCACCTTTTCCCATACCTTTTTTACTGGCAGCCCGCATAATGCCATATTCTTAAAAATACTCACTACCTCATAGGCAATGTAAAGCAATGCGAAAAATTCAGCCACGCCCACGGTATCAAGCCCTAAATATGTACGTGCCTGCTCCGGTATAAATCCGATTAAGTTAATCTTAATCAGTACGTCGATTGCCAGCATGAATACCAGAGAAATAAGCATACCTACTTTTCTGATAGCCCCGTCAATGCCTGCGCAGCTGTTAAATTTCTTCTCTTTGATTGCACGCAGCACGCCAAAAACCGTGTCGCACACAATCGCCAATACTACCAGCTGGATAATTTTGTTATGTGCCGCCGCCTCAATAAATTCTGTAATAGTCATGTTCATAAATCCTGCCTTTCTCTTAATTGCAAATCTTTTGCCCGCTCTTTCAGCTCTTCGCCGTCGTAGCCTGCTGTCTGCTCCCAGCTTTCCAGAGTGGCTATTAAATCAGCAATAAGCCTGCTTTGCTTTTCTATGGTTTCCTGTTGTTCTTGTACTACCCTTAGTAAATTGCTACTCATGTACTCGCTCCTGCATTCTGCCGCTTAAGCAGCCTTTTCTATGGCTGCCTCTGCCAGCGTTTCTATTTTCTTTCGTAGGTTATAACTGTCGGCGTGTCCTGCGTGTCCCGTCCAGCTCTGTATACTCTTTTGTAACTGCTCTTTTGTGATTTTCCCGCTCTCGCACTTCTTGATAGTACGCTTTATGCGCTTTATGCTGTCCTTTCGTACTTTCCTGTGCGTTGCCCTGTGTTTGTAGCCTACAAAGTCTATACCGTTCTTTGCTGCCAGCATGGTAGTTTTCGGGTTAAACTCTAACTTAAGCTCTTCCCGTAAGAATTGCTCTATCCGTGCAAGCCAGTTGCGCAGCTGTTCCTTGTCTGGGCTTAATATTACAAAGTCGTCCATATAGCGTATGTATGCCTCTACGCCCAGCTCATGCTTAATAAACTGGTCTAATGCGTCCAGATAGATATTTGCAAATAACTGACTGGTAAGGTTTCCTACTGGTATCCCTACGCCGTCCGGCATATTGCCGTTGTGGTCTATTATCCTGTCCAGCAATGCCAGTACCCCAGCGTCTTTTATAACCTTACGTATTTCAGTCTTTAATACCGCATGGTCTATGCTCTGGAAATAGTGGTGTATATCTGCCTTGATAGCATAAAGCGGCTGGTCTGGGTGGTATTTGTTCCACTCATACAGCCACTCTTTTAGCGTATCAGACGCAGCGTGCATACCTTTACCTTTCCGGCAGGCGTAAGACTGCGATATAAACCGCTTATCAAATATAGGCTCTAACACGTTGTTTATGGCGTGCTGTACCACCCTGTCATAGAACGGCAGCGCCATTATCTGCCGCTCTTTCGGTTCGTACACCTTAAAGTAATGGTATTTGCTTGGCTCATAGGCAAGGTTTATAATATCTTCCCGCACCTTGTCTAAGTTTTCCTCTTTGTCTTTCGTAAAAATCAGTACGTCTTTTCTGTGGCGTTTACACTTTCTGGCTTTGTTATAGGCTTTCTGTACGTTTCCATAGTCGCCCATAGCCTCTAAAAGCGTAATGCGCCGCCCGTCCTTATCGGTAATGTATCCTACTCTCTTCAAGTATTAAGCTCCTGCCTTTCGCCGTAGCTACTAACCAGCAGCCGTATTTTTTCTCTTTGCCTCACGGCGGGACAGCCACTCTGACTATAGGATATTAAACACTCGGTCTTATCCCTTTCTAAGTCCTTGCCAGTATTCCGTAGAACTCTGTGCCTGTAATGTTCTCACTAAGTCACACGCCCCACGAGCGCCAATGTTCGTATTGACATTCCACGGGTAATTGTTGCAATTCACGGCACGAGCGCCGCAATTCGCCCCATTGTTCCAGTTGCCGCCCGCTATCAGCGCCGCCAGAGGCTGTAAGTAAGCAGCTGCCCCATATCCTGCTATTTTCTGGTCTTTACCTCTTCTATCAGTTCGCCCAGCATAACGCCTATTTCTTTCAGCTTGCGGCAGCTCTCGCCGTAGTGCCGTGCGTTCATAGCGCTATACTTCAAGTCATGCGCCAGCCGCAGCAATTCTTTACTTTCCTGCAATGCCGTATCTACCGTGTATAAGTGGCTTTTCGTTGCCGTCTTATCCCACTTTATAACCTCTTGCAGCATTTCAAGAATTGCGTTTCTTGTCGCCGTCTGTAAACTGAATTTCTCATACTTTGGGTACTTCGTAAGCAGAGGGTAAATATATAGCAGAAAATCGTATATTTTCTGGTGTATAATATCTGTTTTTGTCTGTATGTCCATGCCTTACCCCCGTTTATCCGGCTGGGCTTTCGCCCGCCGTCTACAGAGAGTCACACGCCCCACGAGCGCCAACGTTCGTATTGACATTCCACGGGTAAAAGTTGCAATACACGGCACGAGCGCCGCAACCCGCCCCATCGTTCCAGCGGCCGCCCGCTAACAGCGCCGCCAGAGAATATGCGTAATACTGGTAAATGTTACCAACGTCGTAAGACTTCTCGCCTGTGTTCAATGGGCTTTTCTTGTCCCAGCCCCACGCTACGCTTGCGTGGTAGTCTGTATTTGTGGCGTGTTCCGCTCTTGTAATAAGCTCGTCCAGCCACTCCCAGACACGCCCCACGGCATCTACAACGCCCACGGAAGAAACGGCATTTACCACACTGCCTGTTACGCCCCTACCTGTGTTGCTGGTGGCGCTCCATGCGTTTGTATTTGCGTTATCCAGTCCGGCAGGGCTGCCAAAAGCATAAGCGCAAAATTCTGCATAGTTCGGCAGACGCTTACCGCTCTTTGCCAGACGTTCTACAAAGTTGTACCAGTTCATGCTTTCTGTACCCGTCATAGGTGCGCAGCCGTACTCTGATTTCAAGCCCTTTGCCCCGTCGTCAGAATTAAGGTAAATATCTACCCATGTGCCGCCGCCTAAATATACCATACCCTCTGGGCTGCATTTCGGGCGGTGTCCCAGTGTCCATACAGAACGTGGTACAATGCCGTTGCTTACTGCACTTTCCCAGCCTGTGCCAAAAATAACACTGCTGCCATTAAGCGGCTGTAAATTGCTGTCCACCTTGCGGCAGCGTCCATAATGAAAGCCGCCGATTTTACGGCTGTTTGTAGCGTTCCAGCCTGTCGGGTATGTAGAATTAAGGGAAATTACGTATTTCTCGTCTGCGCTGTCAATTCTGCTGTCACAGATATATACGTAATAGTCCTTACCTACCGCAAAAGCGCTGCCTGCGTCCAGATTAGCAGCCGTAAGAATTGTATTTGCTGTCTTGAAAATTCCAGCGCCGCCCACGGCAATTACGCAACCCTCTACTACGGTCAGCTCATTTGCTCCGCTGGCGTAAATGTACTCATTGCTCGGTGCTACAATATCGCTGATTGTAGCCATTTTATTTACGTTCAAAAGCGCCCTTGCGTCGGTCTTTGTAACGTCGTCCACTAATAATCTACTCATACTGCTTTAATACTCCTTTCAGTGCTGCAATGTCGTCTGTTGTCATTCCTGCCACGGTGTCTGTGCGTTCCAGCGCAATTACCTTGCAGCCCGCTTTTACCGCTTTTGAAAGTGTAAGGGCTGTTCTGTCGTTTCCCGCCTCTCCTGCTGCCGCTGCCTCGTCAGTCTGGATATGTGTTACTCCCTGCACCGTGCCGGATACGTCGCCCGCTACAAATTTCATACCTACCGCTGCCTCGTCGCAGTAATATACCGTAACCGCCTTTTTCTCTTCCTCTACAGCTGCTACGCCGCACTCAATATAGCGCTGGTTCTCTGCGCTCTCGATTTTTGCCAGCAAATCTGCTGCCGCCAGTTCTCCGCTTGCTACCATAGCAAGGCAGTTGTAATAGTCCTCTTTTGTCTTTAATACTTTAGGAAATCCTTTCATGGTCTGCCGCCTTTCTAAAATGTATTTGCAAGATAGGAATTACCCACGTAGGTAGCCCCTAACACTGCCGTTTCTACTGTTCTTTCGTAATGCTGGCTCATGTATGCTGCGCCCATGTAACACAATCCCAGTACAGCATCATGTTTATAGTCAATGCCCCAGCCGCTTTCTACTCTCTTAAGTCGCTCGTCCAGCGCTGCTATTGCCTCTTTTGTTTCTTTCGTGCCTGCCTCTGCCTGCTTTTTCACTTCCTGCATTGCTGCTGCCAGCTCTTCAATTTGCAGTTGCAGACTGCCTGCTATGTCCTCGCCCAGCTTGTCCTTGATGCTCTCAAACCATGTGTTAAATTCGTTTTCAGCGTCCGACTGGAATAGCTTAATTTTTGCCATAAATTCTGTATAGGCGCTTAAAAGTTCCTTGTCCCAGTTGTCAAGCGTGCTTTCAAAACTGCTGTATCTTTCGTTAAACTGGCTCTCATACTGTGCAAATAAGCCCTCTGTCTTGCTTACGTAGCTGTCATATACGCCCGCAATCTCTGTAAGGTACTTTTCCATACTCTGCTTATATGCGCTGAACTCGTCCAGCACGGCTGCGCTGTAGGTGTTGAAAAAGTCCGTAAACTGCTTTGTAAGCACGCTTGCGTCTATCTCTTCCACCGTTCCTGTTACAATGCCGCAGACTGCGCTATTAAACCGCTGGTCTGTGATGTTCTGCGTCTGTATCCTTGTTACGCCCTTGCCTACGTAAATATCTGCAAGCGCAAGCTCCCATATTTCCGTAGTGCGTGTTACTGCCGTTGCTGTCGGCTTTGCAGACGGTGTGCCTTTCAGCACCGCAATATACATATCTCTTTGCGGCAAATCCCAGCGAACTACTACCCTGTCCACCCTGTTAAGCGCTCCCTCTGCCGTATCCAGTGTTACGCTAAGCGTTGCAGGATTTCTAAAGGCGTAGCCGTTTATAAAGGCATAGCCTGCATTTACTCTTATTTCCATGCCGCTGCAAGCTACCACCTGTAGCCCGTCGCTTGGCTTTGGAAAAATGCCGTTTGCAATGAAAGTAGCAAAGTACCACGCCCAATCCTCGGCTTTATATACCCTGTCGTACTCTCCGTCTACTGCCACGGCATTAAACGGTAAGCTGTTTGCCATTTCTGCTACCTCACTTTCCTAATCTGGTCTACCAGCGTCGGCAGGCTGTCGCCAAAGGTCGCCTCTATGGTTTCCTCGCCTTTCTGGTATGTTTCCGTTACTTCTGTAATACGTGCATCTATCTGTATGCCCCACTTGGTTTCTTTGCAAGTAATACGGTCGCCTAAATCAAAATCAGCCTTAAATTTTAAGTTTGAATTTGTATTTATGGTACTTACAAAATTTATGTTCTTGCCGTAGTTTTTCAACTCTGCGCCGCCTCTCGTTTTCAGCATTGCAATATAGGTATCCAGCGGTATTGTTACCTCTGTTTCCCCCTGCTGGTACTTTCTGGCAATGTCCGTAGCGTCGCAGAATACCTCTACTAAATCCAGCCCCGTTGCGCCCTCGCCGTCCACTGTGGTTACTGGCTGGCTGCCGTCGTCGTCAGCTGCTCCCTGCACATAAATAAAGTTGCCGCAGTTCTCTATACTGGCTGTATATTCCTGCTCGTTGACATTATCAAAATCTCTTGAAAATATGCAGGGTGTGTTACCCTCGGTATTTGTGGCTGTAAGGTCATTGCCCTTATACAGATAAAAGCCAAACAGTCCCTCTCTTTCGTTAAGCAGAATGTCATAGCCCAGCTTTCCAGCCTGCGCCCTTGCCTTTACTTCCTGCCCCAGCTGTGCGTATACCTCGTTTGCATATTCAACCGCCACGCCGTCTATGGTTTCCTGCGCCAGAAATGCAAGCAATGGAAAACGCCGCTTTGTTCCTGCTGCGCTGCCGCAGTTGTTCTTTACCATAAGGTTTATAAGATACTGGTTTGTACCTGTCGCCACAATCTGCGGATAAATGCAGCGCTTATTAAGCCACCAGCTAAGCATATAGCCTTGTGCCTCTAACTGCTCTAAACCGTTCTCGTCTTTGGTAATGTGTACGTAGGTTATCTGTGCTGCCCTGCGCCATACGCCGCCGTCAGCGGTCTTTACTTCCTTTTTTCCGTCGTGCTTGGTTATTAAGTTACCCTCTACCAGCAAACGGCTGTTATTGTCCGTAATCGGCGCAAGCAGGCTAAAAGTTCCTACATCAAAATACTTTGTATGCCATAGCAGGCTTGCCAGCTCGTCTATAGCTCCCAGCGGCTGTACTGTCTTGTCGAATACTCTAAGCTCCATACCGTCACACTCCTAAAAATTCCTTGCTGTAGAATATGGATACTTCCAGAGAATTTACGCCGCTGGCTGCATCATACCTAAACATATTGTCGCCTATGGCAAGCTGCATAAATGTACTGTCTACATCAATGTAGCGGAAATAGTCGGTTTCTACGCCGTCCCTTATCAGCTTAGCGCCCTTGCTGCCGTACTTCGTGTTAATCTCTATCACGTCGCCCGTTTTCATAGTGGCGTTAATCTGTATAAATTCCTCGGTATCCACATTAAGCAGTATCGGGTTTGAAACTGTCCCCAGTGCTGTAAACCTTATCCTCATTCCTGTTGATACGTCGCCCTCGTTGTAGCAGTCCACTATTACGCTTTCCGCTCGGTATCCGTATATCATGCTCTTTGTGCTGTCCTTTTCGATAACGCAAGGGAAATGCCACGCAGCCACCCAGCTTGCTATATCCTCTTTTGTTTCTTCCTCTTCCCGCCAGAACGGGTTAAGGCACTCTATTTGTAAATCAAACTCATAAAGTACCTCTTTCTTTAGTATCTTAGGCTCTCCATACGCCCTGCAATCAATCACACGCTTAAAGCCGCCGTACTCATACACCAGCGTAGCGCTAAGCTCTGGGTTAAATATCTTAAGCATACGGCGGCGCAGTTCCAATGCCTGCGCCTTGTCCCGTGTGTTGATATGTCCCACTACGTCTATGTCCCTCGCCTCGATACGCTGCCCTACGTAGGTGTCGCCGTGCTGTCCCATACTGTTTGTGCTGTAAATGACGCTCGTAACGCCGGAAATGCCCTCTACGTCTTTACTTATATTGCAATGGTATACGCTGTCTACTTCCAGCTCTAACCGCTCGCCCCTTGAATTTATGTAAGTCAGTTTTTCATTTTCCATGTGTTACACCGTCCTTGCTATCATTCTGAACTGTCGGGCTGCCTCTTTCTGCTGTTTTGCATAGTCCGTGGTATTCGCATAAATATACTGATTGACAACTACGCCGCCTGCTGCACTGCCGCCGCCTCTCGGCTTTGGCTTTTGGTCGTCGTTATCATACTTAAATTCATTGCCTACATTTACCTTTGCGTCTACGTCAAACTCCTGCGGTACGCTGTCCTCAATCATTTTCTTAACGCCGCCGATTTCATTAGAAAAGCCAACGCCGATACCCTGCGCCAGATATACGCCGATTTCGTCACGCATCAGCTTGGACGGGCTGGCAATTCCAAATAAATCCTTAAGGAAGTCGGTAACATTGCCTACCCAGCCGCTTATTTTGTCCTTTATCCACTGCGTAGCGCCGCTTATGCCGTTCCAGATGCCTTCTACCATGTTTTTACCGAACCCAGCAAACGTACTGCCAATATTCTTAAATACGTCTGTTATTCCAGTAATTACATTTTTCATGCCCTCTACGGCTTTGTTCTTTACTTCTGTACCCCATGTAGCCACTTTGGTAATTGCACCAGAAATGCTGTTATAAATCTTTTGCGGTATTTCCTTAACAATCGTAACAATGCCCGTTACCATGGCATTCATTACCTCTTTGGCTTTCGTAAGCATATTGTTACCCCACGTAGCCACTCTGGTAACTGCGCTTACTATACTGTTCCAGATTTTAGCAGGCGTTTCTTTCACAATCGTTACAATGTTCGTAAGCATTGTGTTCATTACTTCTTTGGCTTTGGTCTGCATATTTGCGCCCCACGTAGCCACTCTGGTTACTGCGCTTACTATACTGTTCCAGATTTTCTGCGGCAGCTCCTTAACAATATCTATAACTTTCGTTACAAAACCTGTTATAACTGTGCCGCCTTTTTCCTGCATATTTGCGCCCCACTCTGCTATTTTCTCAACGCCCGCAGCGATTGCCTGCGGTATCAGAGTAGGTAGCTCTTTTATTTTATTTATGATTGTCGTTACCAGCTTGCCTGCCGCCGTCAAAATCTTAGGCAGCCCCGTAATCAGTCCTGTTACAATGGCTGCTATAATCTGCGGTATGGCTGCGATTAAAAGCGGTATTGCATCTATGATGCCGTCAATCAATGCAACTATAATATCGCCCGCACTTTCGATAATAAGCGGTATGCCCTCAACCAGTGCATTTATGATAGCCGTTATGATTTCCGGCAGTGCCTCAATCAGTACAGGCAGCGCTGCTACCAGCCCCTGTGCCAGCCCCGTAAGCAGCTGTAATGCTGCTGTAATCAGCAACGGTATATTTTCTATCAGCATGGTTACAATGTTCGTAACCACCGTTACGATTGTTGGCAGCAATGTAGGTAACGCTTGTGCGATACCTTGCGCCAATTCCGTAATAATCTGTACGCCTGCCTCTAAAAGCTGCGGTAATATAGTAAGCAGCGTATCTATGATTGTCGGTATAATCTGCCCGATTATGCTTATCATTTCCGGCAGCATTCCAACCAGCGTATTAAGCAAGTCCTGTACGCCGCTCATTAAAGGCGGTAATAACTCCTGTATAACCTGTGGTATATACGTTGCAAGCTGCTCTACGATTTCTCCCAGTCCGCTTACCAGCCTCGGCACTGTTTCTATTACCCTCGGTGCTATATTCCCTACCACTGTTACAATACTGTCTACCAGATTGCTTGTAAGCTGTGAGAAATTCGCCTCGCTGTCTGCCATTCCAGCTACCCAGTTGTCCCACGCTGAACTCATAGAACTAACCGAACCCTCTATTGTTGTACTTGCCTCTTTTGCCGTTGTCCCTGTTATGCCCATTTCCGTCTGTACGACGTGAATAGCGTCTACAACGTCTGAATATGATGAAATATCATACTTAATGCCGGATAGCTTGCTTGCATCATCAAGCAGTCGCTGCATTTCCTCTTTTGTACCGCCATATCCCAGTTTTAAGTTATCCAGCATGGTATAATTCTGCTTCGCAAAACCGTTATAGGCGTTCTGTATAAGCGATATATCAGTACCCATTTTATTTGCATTGTCTGACATATCCGTAATTGCCACGTTTGCCTTTTCTGCTGCCGCTGCCGTGTCATTATTCATACTGGCAAGCAGCGACGCTGAAAAGCTGGTAACTGTTTCCATGTACTCATTTGCAGACATTCCAGCTGTTTTATATGCGTCGTTTGCATAACCAACAACCGTATCAGACGACGTTTTGAAAAGAGTTTCTACACCGCCTACAAGCTGTTCCTGTGCTGCGTATCCCTCTATCGCTTTTGTGGTAAGCGCTCCTATGGCTGTTGCCGCTCCCGCAACTGCTGCCGCCGTCGCCGCTGCTGCTGCTTTAAGCGCTGTACCCATTCCGCTTAGCACGCTTGTAAATCCAGAAAATTTTCCCTTTGCGTCGTCTGCCTGTTCCCCGCTGTCTTTTATTTCCTTTCCCATTTCGTCAGCGGCTTTTTCTGCTTTTTCCATTTCGTCAGTCGTTTTGCCTAATTCCTGCTCTGTCTTTACAAGCGCTGCTTTCTGGTAATTTAACTGGGTTTCAAGTTTTTTACTTTCTTCGCTATTGTCTCCTGTTGCCTTGCGGCATTTTTCTAAAGCCGCCTCGGTTTCTTTTACCTTTTTTGCCTGCTCGTCGTATGTTTTCTGTAGTACCGCCTGCTTTGCTTTCAGCGCATCTACGCTGCTTGCATTGTCCTTATATTCAGCCGTTACAAGTTTCATTTCAGAATTAAGCACTTTAAGGGTGCTGTTAATTTCCTTGCAGGCTGCTTTATACTCTGCCTCTCCGTCAAAACTTAACCTTGTTTTGACGTTCTGCGTCTTATCTGCCATAATTAAAAGCCCCCTAACGCTATGTCTATATCGTCCATGTTTTCTGTAGCTGCTGGTGTTCCCGCCTGTTCCTGTCGGAAAATGTGCGGGTTATATTCCTTGTGATATTTAAACAGTGTCGTTATCTGGTATGGCGTTTTTCTCCATGCCTCACGTTCCCTGTATCTCAAAAGCACTACTGCAATATACAAAAGCCGTGCAGTATCTAATTTTCCTGCACGGCTGCCCTGTTTCCCTCTTCTGTTGTTTCTTCTCCGTCGTTTTCGTTCTCTGTGTCGCTGTTGTCTCCCGCAGTTCCTCTGTAGAACGATTTAAAAATAGCGCTCTGTACTTCCTGCAAATTTCCTGCGTGTATCAGTCTGCCTACCCTCTTCTCTTCAAGCAGCTGGGCGTTTTCGTCCTCTGCTAAAAGTGCCTCGTTAATAAGCAGCGTAAGTAACCACCTTGTATCTTTAAAAAGGTTTGGGTTATCTTTATTGAATACCTCACTTAATTTGTCGTAGCCCCCAAACTTTTCCTGTACTTCGTCTAATGCGTTCAGCGAAAAAAGTAAACCATATTCTTTGCCGTTCAGCTCTACGGGAAAAGCCCCGCTCTTTAATGCTCCCATGATATAAAATTAAGGCGCAGCCCATGCTACGCCTCTCTCCTTTCCTGTTTTATACACTTTCCATTGCTGCTGCCTTTTCCGGCACTGCTGTAAACCACGTTTTAGCCGCTGCGCTTTCCTCTGTTCCCACAAAGTCTGCTTTCCACAAGTTATCTTTCTTTCTTGTTGTAAAAGATGCCTCAATGTCCGGCGTGTTAAACTTGATACTCTCGCCCTTTGTTTCGTACTTTTCAGACGGTACTTTAAATTTTGCTTTAAGCAGCCATACGTAACGGTATTTACCACCCGTTTTCTTAGCTCTGAACCCTACAGCAACATACGGCGGCTCGTCCTCTTTTCCCGCCCATACTACGCTGTTCTTATCTACTGCCTGTCCCAGCAGCTCTGCCAGCACTTCCGGCGTAAGGTCTTTAATTCCCAGCTTAAGCGTTCCGCTTGCAAACTCCGTGACGCTCTCGCTTAATGTGTCGTCTGCATACAAGCTGCCGTCTGCTGTCTTTACGGATAAATCGGCGCTCATTGCCTCTGCCATTTTCTTAGGTGTCCCGTAGCTCTCTGCTCCGTCTGCCTCTGTGCATACGGCGTAATATAAATCTTTCAGTCCCAGTGTCATTGTTTAATCACTCCTCTTTCAAAATCTCGACTGTGATAGGCACTAACCAGTACCCCGTTTCTGTTTCGTAGCTTTCTGCGTCTATGCTGTTGATATAAACGCCTGCTGCTTTCAATACCTCTTTTGTCTTATCAAGCTGCGCCTCAAAATCGCCCTTATGGAAAAGCGTAACTCTATACATTTCCCTGCGCTCTTTCTCTTCGTCGTCTGCATTTACCGCAGGCGTACCCAGCAGCCGCAGAAACGTATAATATGCGTCTGGCTTATCCCGTCCAGTGTAAACGCCTCTCTGGGCTGGCAACCCTGCGCTTTCTAAAATCTCCTGTATACTCATTCGCCTGTTTCACTCTCCCATATACTGCGCTGTGCCTCTACTACCTTTTCGTGCGCCTTTTCGTTTGCCACTGTCATATAAGGGCGTGCAGCGTGGCTACTTGTGCCGTACTCTGCCACAAAGCCGATTGTTGCATAGCGCACCTTGCTTTTATCTCCTTTTCTGTCGTTTCCATGCTTTGCCCGTCCCTGTGGGTATATCTCTACGTATTTCTCCGTATCGTCGCCCTTTACGTCCGTAGCTTTTATGGAATTGATAAAACCGCCCGTTTCATTCAGTCCCATTGCCTGTGCCTCTGCTCTCTGTGCCTCTATCAGCACATCAGCACCAGCTTTAAGCATTTTGGGGACTGCCTCAACTGTAGCCGCCTCTCTCCGGCTGAAAGCGTCTATAATATCTTCCAGCCCGACTGTGTTAAACTCTCCCATGCTTACACCTCGTTTCTGTGGCGTAAATCTGTAAGCGTAAGCTCTATGGTGTCTGTTCCTGTATCGTAGGTCTTAAGTACAAAATAGCGCCGCCCGTTTACTTCTACTACGTCCTCGCCGCCATAATCTGCCTTGTGTACCTCGTACTTTGCCTCTACCAGTTTTCCTGTCTGCTGGCTCTTAAAATATTCACTGTACCCTACTGATTTTTTGTTACAGAATACAGTGCGGGTGCTTTCTTCCGGCTTTACTGCAAAGCCGTTTTTATTTACCCTGTTTTCTGCTGTTGTTTCTGCAATAAGTGTTAATTCGTCCAGCCACTCCACCGCTTTACACCCCACTTTCTGTGCTGTTGGTGTCCGTTTCGGACACTTGCGGCGCTGTGTTGTATTCTGCTGATAAAGATAAGCGCATTTTAAGTGCGTCGTATGACTTTCTAAATTGTTCCGCAGCATTGTTAAAACCAAACTCTGCCTTGCAATACAGTGTAATTGCTCTGATAATCAACCCGTCTGTCTCTTTTATCACTTTTACGCCGTCGTTTTTCATATCAGCTTTGCAGGCGGCTATACAGTCGTTTATTTCCTCTGTAATTTTCTCACTGGTGCTGCTGATACGCAGCGCCGCCCGCATTTTCTCGGTTAATGTTGTGGTATCTGCCGCCATAGCCTGCACCCTCTTTCTTACTCTTCTATTACTGCTGCTACGCCTGCCTCTTCCAGAACTGCTGCACGTTCTCTGCTTACTGCGTATTCGTCCCCAGTATCCTTAATCTGGTTTAATTCCTTGTCAAGGAAACGGCGCTGTGCTTTTACTTTTACAAGTTCTGTGGCTGCCTCTTCCTCTTCGGCTTTCGCTGCTGCCTCTGCTGCCGCCTCTTCCGCTGCTCTTTTATCCTCTTCTGTAAGCTCGCTTTCGTCCGGTATGTCTACCTCAACCGCTGCGCAGCGTGTAGCAATTTCTTTCTTTGTTCCCTCTGCATCTACACCCAGCTGCTTTGCCAGTTCCTGCAAATCTTCTTTCTTGTAGCTTTCCAGTTCTTTAGCGTCTAAATACCCTTTCATGGTCTACCTCGCTTTCTGGCAGCCAGTGTTTATACACCAGCTGCCTTGTTAATTACACTGCCTCGATTTTCTTTACAACTACAAGGCTGTTTTTGTCTACTACCTTGCCGTCTACAAGCATAATGCCCTTTGTAATCTGGTCGTCTGTGTCGTTGTCCTCATACTTCTTTACGCCCATAGAGTAGTTTGTATTAAGCACGTAGTCCTTGAAATTGAAAAGGAATGCAAAAATTGTATCTTTCGCAAGTGCTGCGCTGTAGCTTGCTACGTAATCGCAAAGTACAACTGTTCTGCCTAAAAGCGTTCTCTCCGGCTTTCCAGATGTTCCATAGTTCACTTTTGCGATAGGCTGCCCGTTCTTATCTGTCATGCCTACATATTCCATAAAGGTCTTTTTACTCATGCACCACACAGCGCCATTTTCATAAGCCATAGGTAAAGCACCCTCTGCCTTAATCAAATCACTGTAAGACGGTGCGGCGCTCTCGATTGTCTGCCCGTCGGCTGGTGTCTCTGCTAAAATTCCTTTCGGTTTTCCTGTTCCGTTTCCGTCAATGATTGCCTGCTCTAACGCTTTTGTCATTGCCTCAACAATATTGTTAATAAGCAGTGTTTCAAAAGCGCTGATTGCCATTGTATCTACTTCCAGAGATACGGCTACTGCACAGCGCAGCTTATGGTATGCAAAAGTAATCATACCGTCTTTTGCAATATTCTTTTTCTGCTTGTCGCTGCCCGCTCCCTCATTTACCCATGTTGCAGTAGGCTTTACAGTAGATACGGGGATAGAAACGCCGCCCTTGTATGCAGTTCTGGTTACAAGGGCTAAAATCATACCTGTGCTTTCCAGCTTTTCTACAATCTGGTTAAGCACTGTGGTAGGGATAACTGCGCCTACGTCTGTGCTTTTGCTTACCGCATCTGCTCTGTACTCTTTCGGCAGCGCCTCGCCTCTGCATACATATTTCATAAATGCTTTGCGGTATTCCATGCTGCCGTATTTGTCGTCGTTATCGCCCTCGCCAGCTGCTCCCTTGAAATTTCTAAGCACTCTCTGCTGTCCGCTGCCGTCTCCCTCTCCGTCGCCTACGCTTTCGCCTGCTGCAATTCTCGCAAGCAGTGCGCTACGCTTTTCTGCTGCTGCCTTAATTGCCGCTCTCTCTTCCTGTAAAGCTGTTACCTCATTCTCCAGCGCTGTAATTTCTTCCTCTTTCAGCTCCGCTGCTCTTGTGGTAAGCTCGTTTTTAATTGCTGCTAATCTTTCCTCAATTTCTTTTAATCTCATTGTTATGTTTCCTTTCTGGTCTTGGATTTTATAAGCTCGCTCTAATCTTTAGTATTGCTGCCCGCCTCTTAAGCAACTCCTGCCGCTCCTGCTCGTAACTCCTACTCGCAAAAGCACGGGCGCTTATTTCAGTATCGCCGTTTGCTGGAATGCTCACGGCTGATACATCATAAACTTTCTTGATTTTCAAAATCGTCCTTGTATGTGTTTCTCTGTCGTAGCTTTCCTCTGCTACGCTAAAAGCCCATGACATTTTATTTATCATGCCCGCCTCTATGTCTTGGTATAGCCCACGGGCTAAATCTGTCTTGCCTAAATCAGCTGCCACCTTAAGCCCTTTATAGTCCGGCTGTAAAATCAGTGTCTTATTTGACTGTCTGGCAAATACCCTGCCCTCATGGTCGTACTGCATGATAACGTCGCTCATGTCTGCACCGTCTAAAGCGTGTGCGTCTATTCTTTCGTAAATCTTTGTGCCGTCCTCAAATTCATACAGCAAATACGGCGTATCAAACGTAGTGGCGTAACCCTCTACGTAATACTCCGTCTGTATCAATTTCGTTGCACTCTGCGCTGTCAATGGCGCTGCCAGCGCCCTATATTCCCGCTCTTTCTTAATCGGCATTATTTACACCCTCTTTCTCTCCCAGCCCGCCTGCTGGTTCGCCTGCTGCCGCTGGCGGTGTCTGCTGCGGCTCTGCCTGCTGCCCTGTTGCTATGGGCGCTTGCTGTATAATTATCTGTGGCTTTCCATTACTGTTTTGCAGTTCGCTTACCTCGGTATACTCTTTGCGGATATAATACTTTTCCCCGTCCTCAACGTGTGCCATGTTCCATATATCCATAACGCCGTTTCTGTTCAATAGCGCACGGTCAAAAAGCTGTGTGCTTACACTTAACTTTGTGGCGTTGCTGGCATATTGCAGGCGGTTTGCAGAAAAGAAAATAGCATTACCGCAAGCTCTTTCTCTCTCGGTAAAACTCATATTTGTCATAACAAGCGATAGCTGTATTGCAAACGGTTCTATTTTCCCCTCGTAGTAAGCATTCCACGTATTTTCATCAAATTTATTTTGTAAAATATCCATGTTTGTACCAAAATGCGTGCATACATTTTCCTGTATATTCTGCATCTGCAATGCGTTTGGCGTGTATGGTTTGCTCTCTACCTGTTTCAGCTCACTAAACTTGTTATCATAAATTATCATGCCGCTATCGTTGTCGGCGCTTAAGTTATCCTCGGTAAAACGCTGTCGCTCTTTCTTTATATCCTCTGGTTTCAACATATTTGCCACTTTTGCCAGAAAGCGGATATTTGCAGAATTTTTGACAGCGTTTATAATTCCCTCGTTTTGCGTATGTATCAGCTGCATTGTTGGCTTAAGTGTTCTGTTGTCCTCTCCGAAAAGGTCGTCTGTGTATTCAAAGTCTGTCATAATGCCTACACGTTCAAACTCTATAGCTCCATGCTCGCCATTTGCAAACAGATACCGTAAATACACCTGCCCTGCTGCCTCTACGACTTCGCAGCGTTGCGCTCTCAATGGATACCAGCCACAAAGCCGCCCGTACTCGTCCTCGATAGGTATAATAAAAGCGGTGTGTTCCACCGCTACATACGTTGCCAGACGCTTAATAAATTTTGTTGTGTCCATAAAATAGTTGGGCTTATGTTGTAGTGTCTTTTCCAGTGACTTAAGGGCGCTGCCCTCAATCTCCGGCTTAAGTTTACTGCAATGTGTCGCAAAGCTGTTTACTGCCGTTCTGGTTAAATCCATTTCATATACGCCGCCGTTATAACTGGTAAACGTCGGGCTGTATCCGTTCAGCATTTTAAAATAGCTGTCGATATATCGCAGCTCTTTACCATGAAAAAGATAATCTAAAAATTTCATGCCGTTTACTCTCCTTTCTATGCGGCATTTTTAAGCAGCTCGCCGCACTCTTCCCAGTATTTCTGCCGCACGGTCATTGCATCTATGACAGATACAAAGCCGTCGATATGCGCCCGCTGCTCGATTTTTATAGGTCTGAATTTTCTTGTTTCCATGTTGTGCTTAAGCGCAACATTTAAGAAATGTGTCTTTAGTAAATTGTTGTCGGCTATCTTAAAATCGCCGTCTTTTATGATGCCCTCAAACTCCCTTATAACTGGTGTAAGGTTTTCGCCTTGGTAAACGTCGTCCATGTGGAAACCATAATTTGCCATATCAGTAATAAGGTACTGGGCGCTGTATCTGTCGTAGCCGATTTTTAAAGGTCGTATGCCGTAATCTTCCAGTAACATAGTAAACCAGTCGTAAACGTCGTGGTAGTCTACGTAATTCTCGCCGCTTAAGGTTATCAGCCCCTTTTTAACAAATATGTCATACGGCACGCCGTCCGTAGCCTGTAAGTATTCCAGCCTGCCCCGTGGCATAAAGAACTGCGTAAGCGCATACAGTGTGCCGTCTTTCTGAATAACCACACTGGCTGCCGTTAAGTCCGTTGTCTGGCTTAAGTCGATACCGCCCACTGCGTAGCAGTCCCTAAAGTCCTCTAAGGTCTTTTCTACTCCGGCGTTCTCTACTGTCTGATATTCCAGCCATGCAATAGAGCTGTTCTGCTTGATATTGCAATACTTTGTAAGGAACTCTGCTTTTTTACTTAAGCTGCCCTCTGCTACGGCTATCTCGTCCATAAAGAAACTTTCTTTTACGGATACGCCCATGTTAGGGTTAGCCTTTTTCAGTTCGTCTATGTCGTTCCACTTCTCCACATCATCAATCATGTAAAGGAATGGTAATAGCCTGCGCTCTTTGCTGTTTCCTTTCAAGAAACTTGTGCTACGTTTCATTAGTTCATCATAAATACTGTCGTTGATATATCCGGCAGTGCTTATGCTCAATATCATAGGTTGAGTACGTGCGCCTAAAGCGGATTTCATAACCTCATACTGCTTTAGTCCAGCGTCCCCGCTCCATGCTGCCATTTCATCACATACCACAAGCTGCGGGTTAAATCCGTCTGACTTCTTGGCATTAAAAGCAATCGGTTTTATTACCGTGTTGCTCTCCGCAATATAAATATCGCTGCGCCGTTTCTTTGCCAGCTCCGCTAACTCGTCCTCTGCCTGTACCATTTGATAAAATCCGTCATACACCAGCGCCGCTTGGTCTAATTTCGGCGCTAAGCAGTATATTTCTTGTCCATACTCCGGCTCTAAGTACGCCATATATGCAATAATCGCAGATGCAAATAAACTTTTTCCGTTTTTTCTGCCAATTACAATAAAAATTTCACGGAAAATACGTATTTTTTCTGCGTCCTGTATGCCAAAAATAACAGAAACTATGGCTTTCTGCCATAGCTCCAACTTGATTAAATCATTACGTCCCTTGCTGTGGTGGCAAAAGTTCTCTATGAACCGTATAGCCTTATTCGCAGCCTTTGCATTAAAAAAATACTCCTGCTTTTGCAGCCCGTTTATAATGATTTCGTATATTTTCTTTATCCATTTTCCCGCTATGATTTCGCCGCTTGTAATCTTTGCGTGGTACTCATAGATATAATTTCGATAAGGCGGCAATATTGCTTACTCTTCCCGCAAAGCCGCCAGCCTGCTTGTCTTTCGTTTCGCAGCTGGTACTAATTCCGTAAGCTGCTTAATCACTGCTGCATAGTTCTTACTAAGCGCTATGTAGGTTTCTGCCTCTGGGCTTTTCTTTGTTCCCCACTGGTTCTGCCCGTTCTGGTACTCACTCGTCCAGCCGTCTTTTTCAAGTTTCGCCTGCAAGTCGTCCAGCTCAATGCTCATAAATGCAGCCTTTTCTATCAGCGGCGTTACTAATTTTCTTTTGTTTTCGTCTAAGTCCTTGAAAATTCCCTTAAGTCTGGTCTTTTCGGTCTTTATCCTCTGTTCTTTGGTTTTCTCTTTCTTTGTTGCCATTCCTTTACCCCGCTTTCCATTCCTGCGCCGCACCACACCCCCTACACCACCCGTGCGCACGCCCGTAGGGTAATTTTAGGGTATCCCCCTCGGTATTCGCCCCCTTTAATTATTTTTCTGATATGGGGGGAGTATGCCGCCGTTCTCGTCGAACCGATACCGCTTATGTCTCTCCTGTTTGTGGTGTTCCTTGTTGTGGCAGTCTTGGCACAACGCCTCTAAGTTATCCCAGCACAACGTAACGCTTATGTCGTTTATGTTCTCTCTGTTAAGCCAGCGCTTATGATGCACTATCTTTGCTGGTTGCCCGCAGCGTTCACAAATATAATCTTGTGACATTAAATAAGCGGCTCTGGTTTTTTCCCATGCCGCTGATAAATAAAAACTCTTAGCCCATGCTTTCATACTGTCCCCTCTCTTTCTTCATTCCCCAGCGCCCTAAGTTTCATGCGCTGGGTGGAGGCTAAAGAATGAATAGAAAAAGAGTAGGCAACTGCTGCCGCACATGGCTTAAGCTATCGCCTACTCATTTCATGCTACCATTGTATCTCTTTTGTTTTCCCATGTAAACACCACGTTTTTACCACGATATTACCCGCTGCTGCTCTGTTATCATTTCTCTTACTGGCACGCCTGCTGCTCTTAGCTGCTCGTATACACTCCTTATCTCGTGCCTAAACCAGCCTGCATACTGCATGGGTACTGGCTGATATTGCCGCCCCATAAATGGGTTATCCGCATACGCTGCCACCTGTGAAAACTCATATAGCAGCAGTGGCTTACTCTGGTCTAATAATAGCCGCAATATATATGCTGTCGTTCTTCCGTGTAGCCGTCCCTCTGGCGGCTGCCATATCCCAGTTATTATATATAACCTCTGCCACTCGTAAAGCTCAAATCCTAACGCCTGCTCTATATGCTTTATCAACCTGTCTGCCGCCTGCTGTTCTCTCGCTGTTTCCCGCTTTCTTTTTATCCATGCTTTTATTTTTTCAAACACTTACTTTACCCTCTCTTCGTCAATCCCCCACAATAATACTGACAGCTCGTTTATGATGCCCGTAACCCAGCGCCTCGGTGTGTTCTTTCCTGTATCCAGTTCCTCTGCGATTTCCGCATAGTCCATGCCCTGCATGAAATACATTTCAAAAGCCTTGTACTCTACGCCTCTGCCTGCTGCCTCTCTACGGCGTTCTATCTCTTCTACCGCCTTGTCTATATGCGCTGTCATTATCAATGTCTTAAAGCGTGTGCGTCTGATACTCTCTAAGTATGTACGCTGCTGCTCGTCCGTCATACCCTTAAGCTCCAACTGCTGCCCGTCGCTTATTGCGTTCTCGATATGGAAAACCGCATCACGGTAGCATTTCATAAGCGTAAAAGTGTTGTGGTATTTCTCTTTCTTTCGCTCCTGCTTTTCCTGTCGTTTCAGTTCCGTTATTGCAGCCTTTGCCTGTTTCTGCATCAGCTCTGTTAATTCGCTTTCGTGCAGCTGTACCCAGCTTTCAGCCTCTGGCGGCATTTCTACCCCTGTTGCCGCTGTTGTCTTTGTTTCTTCCTGCTCCATGTTCTGTACCTCGCTTTCTGTTAATTAAACGGCAGCTCTTCGTCTGCTCCCTCTGGGATATTCATAAACCCGTCACTCTCCGGCAGCTGCTGCCCTCTCGCCTCTGCCTCTGCTTTGCTCTCTCCAAATCCTACGCTATTTGCCACAACCTCTGTGTAATATACCTTGCTGCCCGTGCGCTGGCTCTCGTAGCTGCCTGTTTTAATCTTGCCCGTAACCTCTGCCCTGCTGCCTTTGCTTAACCATTTCTGCGCCCATTCCGCAGTACGCCCGAAACACTTAATATTTATAAAATCTGTGTCTTTCCCGTCGTCTACCGCAAGCGTAAAGCGGGTAATAGCTGTGCTATTGTCCTGCCCGCCATATCTAAGCTCTGGCTCTCTTGTAAGCCGCCCTGTAAGTGATACGTTATTCATTCTCTCTGCCCCTCTCTTCCAGTTTGTCCAGCTTTGAAAATATAGCCAGCAATTCCAGTGCTATAATTCCCAGTAAAATATTAGTCATTTTCTACCGCCTCGCTTTCTTCTCTCAATCCTGCTGCCATATTGCTAAACGCCGCTGCTACGTTCTCGCATAATGTCGCCAGTGCTGGCTTTATACTCTGCGCCCAGCGGTTAATAGCTGCCGTCAATGTTTCTGCTGCTGTTGGCAAGGTTTTATTTATCTGTCTTGCCATTTTTCTTGCAAGCCTGCGCTGTTTTCGCTTGTCCAGCTCTAACGGCGGGTTTACTCCATGCTTTTTCTTATAGTTCTTTTTCCACTGTCTGTATTTCACTGCTTACGCCCCTTTCTCCTTATCGTATACGGCAGCGCCCATACTGGCGCTGTTATTATCAACGCCAGTTTAGCTACGCATATCAGGCAATATACCACCCCGTCTACTACTACCTTTCCCGTTTCTTCCATCGCATCTACTACGCCGTCCATAAACTCAAACATTTACCGCCCCGCTTTCTGTGTCCATTTCGGACACCTTACCCGTATAGTCTGTTACTCTGATACCCAGAATACAGTAGCCCTCTGTAAGCCCTGTATAATCTTCCAGCATATAAATAATATCTGCATCAATCGTGCGCCCTGTATGCTTACCGTCCTTAAATTCCAGCATTTTAAGGCTGTCGCCCTGTTTATAGCCTCTGTCATTCTTTCGCAGCTCAAAGCTCTTTTTTCCGCTTATTACGTCCTCGTAATCAGATGCCACTATCTTTAATTCATGTTGCTTATGCTCTATATTCCCCTCGCTTGGCAGATGCTCCATTTTTTCTGCGTCTGCCCGCTCCTGCAATTTCTTCTTTGTCTGGCGGTCTATAGCGTCCTGCTCTTCGCTGTACCGCTGTTCGTCCGTCTTTTCAGCCTCTGCCTTGTTTATGTACTGGTCGCATTTCTGGCACGTTCCCGTTTTTACATTGCAGTCCTTGTATTTCTGGCAGGAATAACACAAAGACGTTATGCTTTCTGGGTGCGGTGTTTCGTAATCGTCCCCTGCCTTTTTCTCTGCTACCTTTTCCGCTATTTCCTTTGCCCTCACATTTTCGCCCGCTGCTGCTTTTTCCGCTATTTCTTTCTGCTCGTCCTCGTCCAGCTTTGCTGCCTCGTATGCAGCAGTGATACCTAAATTGCCCTCTTTCAGCTGCTCTTTAATCTCCGGCGTTGCGTTGTTGTTGATTGCGTCCATTCTGGCTACGTTTGTGCTGCTTTCGTTTATCATAGCCGCCACTAAATCACGCATTTTGCCTTGTATCTCTAAGCCGTCCTCTTCCTTGGCTCTGATAAGTGCAGCTTTGGTGCGCTCTACTAATCTGGTTTTTTCATAGGCTGTAAGTTCCTGCGTATATCCGTTGCCCGCCAATAAGCGCAGCTCATACATTGCCTCGCTCATATCCATAAAGCGGTAAAGCACTTTCTCATACTCCTTATGCCCCCGCTCTAAGTTCAAAATATTTGCCGCATTACGTCTGTGTCCGTCGATTATACGGTATTCCCCGTTTACTCTCGCCAATACTGTAGGCTGTTCCTGTCCTACGTGTAAAAAGCTGTCTGCCAGCTCTTCTATGTTCTCTAATTTCTGGTGTGTATTCTCCTGCGCTGCCTTTACCTCATAAGGGCTTAAATAAATCTCTTTGTATCCGTCCGTCTGTGCCTGCTGCCCTGCTGCTTTCGTCTTTGCGTTCAGAATGTCGTTAATACCAAACTTTGCCATATTCTCTACCTCGCTTTCTCAATCCTTTGTTTTTTCTTACACTGTCCCATTACTCCGTTGCACATTTCGCACGTTCTCCAATGCTCGCAAGCGTCGCTTTTCGGGCATTTCTTCCCTGCAAATTTGCTGCCCCAGTTCCAGCACTCCGTACCGCCAGTCCTGCGGCAATGCCAGTAAACGCATAATCTCTCTTTATGTGCCACGCTTGCTACCTCGCTTTCCCTGTATACGCTGTTACAAATTTCTTGTACCCCTGCGCCGCTCCGCAGCATGGGCTATACTCATAAATCGGCTTACGCATGAAAGTATTTTCTGCTACTTTCTTGGAATACCGAATAATACCCAAAATATTAAAATCTGTCTTTTGTTCCAGCCACTCTACGCCTGCTGCCTCGCCGTCTGTGTTCTGGTATGACGTAATCAGCACGCCTGCCAGCTTTAATGCTGGGTTAAATACCTTTGCGTCCTCTATCTGCTCTGTCACAATGTCCAGCCCCTCTAAAGCGTCCTCGTCCACCTTTACGGGTACTATTACCTCGTCCGTGATTGCCAGCGCATTTACAACATTAAGCCCAATATCCGGCGGGTTATCAATGATGCAGTAATCATACTTGCCGTATATGGTGCAATCTCCGTAATACTGCATCTTTGCATATACCAGCGCTTTATATCTCTCTATCTGGTTTTCGCTGTCCTCTTTGGTTAAATTCCATGTAGCCCCAAAAAGTGACATATTCGCCGTTACAATGTCGATACCCTCATACTCTGTATGCTGTATCAGCTCGTCTGCGTTTTCCCAGTCCCCAGCCAGTAGCCTTGTAACTGGTGCTACGTTCTCTGCATCATATCTGCTGTACGCCTTGCTTAAGTTTCCCTGCTTATCGTTGTCAATCAGCAGCACCTTATAACCTCGCCTGTAAAGCTCATACGCCATGTTTGCCGCTGTAAAGGTCTTGGCTACGCCACCCTTTAAATTCAAAATGCTTATTGTTTTCATTCTTTGCCTCTCTTTCCTGCGTTCGCCTCTAACGCATGGTTACTGTTTCCTGTTCTTTTGTAAGCTCGTCTGAATGTAATAAATACTGCTCTATCAGCTGCGCTGCTGGCTGCCAGCCGTAGCAGACGGCGGTATAATAGCCCTGCTGCCGCAGATACTCTAACCACTCTTTTTGTTTCTTGGTCGTCGTGTTCTCGCCTGCCTTAAGCTCTATGTAAAGCCCATGATACTCAGCCCTTGCAGCTGGTAGCATAATGTCTGGCACGCCAGCCTTTACGCCCTGCCTCTTAAGCACCGCTGCTGTTGCTTTATCACGTTTGCCGCCGTTTGGCACATGATACATATATTGCAGTTCCGGCATAATCTCTGTTCTGTATGCAGCCCAGCTAAATAATGCCTCTTGATGCCCGCTTTCGTCGTCCAGTCTAAAGTTTCTCATTTTCTCGCCTCGCTCTCTGCTTAAATTCTACATACTGGCAAATTCTAAAAAGCAGCCCGTCCTTATGCGGCTTGCTGTTCTCTATCGCCAAAAGCGTTATTGTTTCCTCGCTTTGTAGTCCTGCATTTCCCAGTACGTCCCAGCGGCATATATCGTAGTATCTGCACCGTAGGCAGCAGCGCTTACAGTCCTTGCCTTTCTGGAATAACCAGTATTTAATTTTTTCTATCATGTTTTCTGCCCTTTCTGCTGCCGCTGTCTTTCCAGCTCTCCTGCTGTTCAAAAATAGCCGCTGCAATTCTAAACGCCAGATATGCTGCCACAATCAGTGCCAGCAGTCCGGCTATTATCAACACTGCTGCAATGGCAACGCCCTTGATTATCTGCATTTCAACCCCCCCTATCTGTTATTTTTACTAATGTGTATCTTAAATACCCGTAGCCGTAATACTCTGGACTGTGTACCCCCATGCTTACGCTGTTCTTGTCCACGTAATAGCCCTTTATTGCTTTTGGCTCTTTCTTGAAATACTCACGGTCTGAAATTATGTGGTACTCTGGTTCTGGTCTTACTAAATTCTTGCTGCAATTCCAGCGCTTGCCCTGTAATGCTCCGTCAGTACCCTTTTTGTGCGTTCCTGTGTACTTGATTAAATAACTTGCCAGCTCTGCATAGTTGCCGCTATCGTCCAGTGGGAATACCTTAACCCTGTTATGCCCCTCGTATGCCTTATACCAGCAGCGTTGTAAAATCTCTGTATCAATTTTATTTACTACAAGGTGGTGATGTCTCGCACCTTTCTTGCCAATCTCCATAACGTGTATGTATTTGAACTCTAACCCTGCTTTTCTGTACTCCTTTCTGCACTCCCTCAAAAATACGTCTATGTCCTGCCGCATCTGCTCCGGCGTTCTGTCTGGTTCTCCTTTCCTGCGGATATAGTCAAGCACTAAATGGTAGTCCCCATATCCATAGTTCGCATTTATGAGTATCCTTAACTTTCTCTCTGCCTGTCTGGTGTTTACTTTCTCCTGCTCTTCTTTTGTTGGCTTTACCTTATCCCCTCTGCTGATACCTTTCTTTTTGTATCTGCTGGTAAAGTACCTCTCTATCTCTATCGTATTTCCTGCTTTTGTTACCCTCTCTACGTATGGCATATATCTACCTCTCTGTCGGTTCGTTAATACTTTTATCAAGTGTTAAAACGGGCTGCCTGCCCGTTAAATTTCTTGACTTTGCGCCATACATAGCTTATAATTTTTATAGTATTTCAAAGCTGTATAGCTTAGCGCCTATGGTGTTTCCCCACCGTAGGCGCTTTTATTTTTCATGTTTCCTGCCGCTCTCTTATGCGGCTTAAGGCATACTCATAAGCCCGTCTGTACGGCTCTCTGCAATCGTAGCCCGTGCAGCTATATAATTTGCCGCCCTTACAAAATTCGCAGCTATGCAGCTTTGCGTAATCGCTCGCCGCCCTCTCCTGTCGCTTTTCCTCATATTCCAGATGCCGTTTAATCTGGTTTGCATCTATAACCGCAATTCCCAGCATATTTGCTGTATGTATTTCTCTGTCCATTCCCTCTGTTATGCCGTATTTCACACCAGCAATAACAAAATCGCAGCCTTTCAGCAGCGCAAGCCCCGCAGCCATGCCCCTTGCCCGCTCTTCCGGCTTTTTATCGTCCATGCACTGCGTCATATATAAATGCGGCGTAATGGGTGCTAAGCCCGCCTCTAACGCCTGCCGTGTCAGCTGCTGCGCATAATCTATGTTTCTGTCCAGCTCTGCGCCGTCTTTCGCCCTGTATGGGCTGCATATATAAACCTTTCTCATGCCTTTTTACCCGCTTTCTGTTGTGCCTCTGCCCGTGCCTGTTCATTTCCTGCCAGATATGCTGCTAAGCACATCAGCTCGTCTGCTCCCTTTTGGTCTATAAAATTACAATCAACGCAGCATTTACAGTACCCCGTAATCTGTAAATATCTGTCGTATACTTCCTGTGGTGTCTGGCACTGCTTTAAGCTGTCCACCATGCCTGCAAGCTGCTGTATTGCCTTTATGCCTGCCTCGCCGCCCTTTCCGTGTATCCCTACTGTAATCTGCCGCATTTTTGTTGCGCCGTCTGCTCCTAAAATTGTTTTACTCTTCATTCTGTGCCTCGCTTTCTTCCTTAAACCCAGCCAAAAGCATAGTCATTGCATCTATCGCTGTATCAAAATGTTTTCCCAGCTCTGCTGCGTCAATAAGCCCCTGCTTTGTGTTTCTTCCGTTCCCTTTCATTACTTGCGTTTGCAAAATAGGTTTTAACTGGCTAAGCCCAGCTATGCTGTTCTCTAACTCTTCCTCACTCACGCAGATTTTTACATAGCCCTTGCCGATATGTTCAACACTCATTTTCTGCCTCTTCCTTTCTTCTAATCAGCCGTACCGATACCTCATAAGCTGTGCGCTGTTCTCTTTCTCCTGTGGCTGTATCAAGCACCTTTTCATACTGGCGGCTCTGATACCGTCCCAGCAGCTCTACAGTGTCGCCCTGCTGCCACTGCGCCGCCTCGTCTGCCTGTTCCTGCCAGCAGATGCACGGTAAAAAGCAGCTGCCGCCTGTAAGCTCATTTCTTACCTTTACCGTAATATCAGTAATGCGCTTGCCTCTCGGTGTTTCTCTGTATGTTGGCTTATTCGCTATAACGCCTCTTACTGCTGTCTCGTCCTGCTCTACTGCCTTTTCCGATACCGCCACAAAATCTGCCAGAATATATACCAGCAGTCTACCGCTCTGGAAGTCCTTAAGCGTCTGCACCTTACCTGTCAGTAAAAGCCTGCTGCCCTCTACAAATTCCTGCATAACGTCAAATTCTATGCCGTTGCAAGCCCTGTATGGTACGTCCTCTGCAAATACTACCGTTACCTCGTCCGGCACGCCGCTTGGTCTTACCGTTTCCAACTTTGCCATATAACCGCAAAACGGCAGCCCGCATAGCTGCTTAATTTCCTTAATCTGTGTAAGCGTTCCTACCAGTCCCGCTGCATTTCCCTTGATACCGCCACCTGTAAGCTCGTCCATGATTGCAGTATCTAAATCCCGTAAAAAATCCGGCTTTTTCTTTGTCATACTTCCTGCCCTTTCCTTTCTTATATGTAAATGGTGTAGTAAAGCGACATCTGCAAATCACTAAACTTATACTGTGCTGTCTGGTCTGGCTCTAATGGTTTCAAAAGTCCCAGCTCTTTCCAGCGTCTGTGCGTTATCTCCGGCACTGCCCTAAACTTCTTTACCTCATGCTCGCTGTATTTTCGGTATTCCTCGCTTATCTCATGGTCTGCAAACGGTTTGAACGCTGCCAGATACCCTACGTAAACCTCTGCTTTTCCCTCGATAATGCGCAGGCGGTCTGAACTCTCCAGCGTGCCTATAAATTCCTCTACTGTCACTGTCTGCCTCTCCTATTTCTCCGGCATTTCGTACAGCCTCGGTATTACTGCTGCAAACGGCTGTACGTCCATGCCGCCCCTTACTATAGCTGCACCGCCAGCCGTAAACAGATAGCTTACGCACGCTTTCTGTATCTCGTCCAGAACCTCTAAGCAGCGCTCTTTTGTGGCATACTCTCCGATTTCCTCTAAACACCCGTCACTTATGCAAATTACGTGGCGCTTTTTGTCTGCCTCTGCGCCGCCTCTCTTTTTCTTTACGTCCTCATACTCTCCGTACTCTACGCAGGCGTAATTACCGCCCAGTCTATACAGCTTTTCTTTATTCTGGCTGCGTATATATACCTCGCTCATTGCCTTTATCTCCTTGCCTCTAAGTTTTCCATTTCAGAAATGCAGTTTGACGGTATCAGCTCATAAGCTGCCGCCTCTATTTCTGTAAGCGCCTCTTTGTACTCAATGTATCCCCACGCCTGCCGTGCTATCTCTGGTACGTTCTGCCGTTCCTTAAAATTTTCTATATGTAAAATCTCGTTTCCCTGCGGCTTTGGAAATGTCCCCAGTGATAACGGGCGTAAAGGGCTGTAATATCTGTGGCTCATTCTCCCGCCCCGCTTTCCTCTTTATGTTCTTGGTAGCCCTCTAAGTAGCCTATTGCCTCTACGTCAATGTCCTTGCCGTCCTTACCGTCGTTATTTATCCGAATTTTGCCGTAGTAGGCATAAATACAACAGCCGTCATAGTCATATACTCTTATGCTGCCCTCTGTGGCTGCCTCTGGTGTTTCAATAACCAGCGGCTCTGCCTGCTGCATCTGCGCTGCTACCTGTTCGTCTGTTACTGGCTCGCTGTTCTTTCCTCTGTACCAGATAGCCAGCATAAACAAAATGATTGCCAGCACGCCTGCCGCTATAACGGCTGCGCACTGTATCAGTTTCTTAACTGCCTGTCGTTTTCGTTTTCTCATTTCCCGCCTCGCTTTCCTCTATCATTGCAGCCCTGCTACGCCGTTCTATCCCCGTAGCCATAAACGCTATTTTCATATCTCTTTCGTTAAATTCGTCGTAGTCTCCTACTGGTGCATCTTCTGGGAAAATCTTCTGTGCCTGTATGAAAGCGTCCATAAATGTACTTAATTCCTCATAAAATATGTTTCTGTAAAATTCAAACTCTAACTCTATTTCGATTTTCTGCGCTTTCGTGCAATATATGCCGATTTTCTGCCGCCGTCCGTATGGCTTGTATGCTGTTCTGTCAGATTTAGCACCCATGACCTTATACATACACTGCCGCAGCAGTTTTATTTCGTGCTTTCCGTTGTAGGAAAATATCGTATATTCATACTCTTCCTTTTGCAGTTCGTCTAAGGAATTTATACCGTTATCCTTAAGCAGCTTTGCAAGTTTCTTTTGCGCTGTCGTTTTCTCGCCGCCTACGCCCCGCTCTGCCAGCGCTTGCAGCTTTTTAATACGCTGTATTGTTTTTTCGTCCATGTATTGCCCTCTCTTCTGTAGCAAAATAGTAGTTGTCTACTATCAGCATTTTTTTACTGAAAAGGCACATAAGCCCCAGCGGTACGGTAATAACCGCTATTGTTATGTCGCCCTCTGTCGCCCATGCCGCCAGCACGGTAACTGCCAGCATTGCAAGCCCGTAGGCTTTCTGCTTAATGAAATACCAGCGGCAGGCTTTCTTTGCCTGCTCCCGCTGCCGCCTCTGCTCTTTTTTCTTTCGCATATCTGCTATGGCATCTGCATAGCCTCTCTGGTATGCGTCCTCTACTATCAATGCCTCTGCTGCCATTCTCTGCCTCTCTTCCTTTCGGCGGCGCTCTCTGTCTTTCCATGTGTGCCGCTCTCCTGTTCTGGCGTTTGGTTTTACCGTGCGGGCTGCTTTTCGCATTAAAAAGCAGCTGAAAACCTGTTGACCGTCCACATACTTTCTGGCTGGTATGACCGCCGCTATTTTTCCACGGTATACAGATGGCAGCTATTAGCCTGCTGCCCTCTGCCGCAGGCTCGCCATGCCTGCTACACAATGTGCCGTGTGGGACTTGAACCCACGACTTGCCGCTTATGAGGCGGCTGCTCTAACCAACTGAACTAACGGCACTCGTGGCGGCTGCTGCCGCCTACTCATTAAATAAAAAGCCTTTTTCTATTAAAAACCTTATCCAGTCGCAGCCCGTTACGTCGTCCCGCTCAATGAATTTGTAAAAGCTCTCTGCGTCCTCTATTCCGTATTTCTTCAAAATGTTTCTTGCGTTCTTTGCTGCTGGCGTAGTAAAAACATTCTCTGCGTAAAATGTAGCCTCTATAGTCCCGTAGCTGTTCTTTCCTGCTGGTGTTCTCATTTCCACTACGACTACATTCTTTTTGCTTTTTCTTCCTACGCCCTTTCTTATTACTACTGCCTCACTGAATAACCAGCCATTCCAGCCGCTACGCATAGGTGCAAACTGTGTGCGTGGCACTTCTACTAAATCGCCTGCCTGCAATTTGTTAAAATCTACTTTTTTCATGTGTCTTACCTCTCTTTTGTTATTCTTGTTTATAACGCCTGCTGCCCTGCTGCTGCCGTGTAGGTTTTCAGTGTGGCGTTGCAGCGTTTGAACTCTCTATAAATTGTGTCCCTATGCGTTCCCAGTGCCTCTGCAATATCACTTACACTGCTGCCCTGCTTACTCATAGCCTCTATGGTCTGCCTGTCCTCATAATGCAGACGCTTATACTTTCGTTTCGCCATGTTCTATGCTCCTTTCCGTCCTCATTCGCTTTTTATGGTAAAAAAAATAAGCGTGTCAGAGTTTTTACGCTCTGCACGCTCTTCTTTTCTGCTGTTTCCTATAAAAAAAGAAAATCGGCAGAGGCTTTATAACCTCTTGTCGATTTTCATTCTAAAACTTATCCTATTATGAATGTTTTCCTATATGATATTCTCTCTTCATAGCCCGCATGATCGTTCTGGATGCCACATCAACGATAAGGAATCCAAAAGCAATTGCCAGACATGTTTCAAACAATACCATCGTCTCGCTGATTGCCATTGCTTTATCATTGCTGGTGATTCCATACATCATATAGTAGAGATTCGGTCCGGGAATCAGCGGGAACACAGACGCAGTCAGGAAGATCGTTGACGGCGCGCGGTTGACTCTCGACATGATAAATGCAAAAAATCCTACGAATACGGCTCCCAGTAAGGTTGCAATAAAGTTACTCGGTCTGATCGCATATACTCCGGCATAAATCGCCCAGGTAAAGAAAGCACCTACTCCGGAATACCACACCTGTCTCCCACGGATCTTAAACCAGAATGCAAATCCAATACAGGCAATCGTACAGGATATCAGCTGGATTGGTATACTGTGATTTAAAATAAAGCCTTCCGCTGATACACCTTTCAGCATGATCATCGCAAGCGCCGTACCGAATGCAATTCCTGCAGCTCCCAGCATCGAATTCATGATATTGATCGTTCCGGAAATGAAATCTCTCTGCAAAAGCTCCCGGATACCGTTCGTTGTGCCAAGTCCACTGATCAGCAGCATAACGATGCCGATCATAATCCTCTCCGGATGACTTCCAAGCCCCATCCGGACAGACTCTATAATGATCACTTCTGATAAAAAAGACAGGATCAGGTTGTAAATCATCAGATTCTCTTCTCTTCTGCTTAACCATCCGCCTACAATAACGATCATCAGCGATACGATCACTGCAACGATTGCATCCGCAAAATTGCATCCAAAGAACACGGCAAATCCGGTTCCGCCCATCACGGCAGCAAAATACTTCGTATATGGTTTCTGCTGTGGTCTTCTCATAACTTCCAGATATTTTTCCCGAAGTTCCTTGTCGTCCGGTTTATTTTGGCAAACATATCTGCACAGATTATTGAGATAATCCAGTCTGTCAAAATTCGTATCTGTCGATTCGATATGACGGATCTGTGTAAGGATCTCTCCATCCGGCGTCTCCACCGTGATCTGAATGTTGCTTGGTATAACAAATACATCATATTTTACAAAACCATAACTCTTACATATTCTATATAAACTGTCATCTATTCGGAAGTTCTCAGCCCCACTCATCAGCATAGCTTCTCCGATATCAAGGATTCCCTGTAGCAATCTCTGATAATCCATTGCATTTCCTCCCTTTCTCAAATAAATCTCTCTATTTTATAATCCGATTTTACCGTATAAATCTAGCACATTTATAACTATTAGACAATAGTAATCAATGATTAACATTTATTGTTTTTATCTATAAACAATTTTCGCTATATTGTCTCTTTTTTCACAAAAATTTTAGTAAAAACATTGCAATACAATTGCGTCTGATAGCAAAAAATTGTATAATTATTTTATCGAGTAAGAAAGAGAGGGCTCACTATGAAACATAATAATATGTTAGCAATGATTTTAGCTGGTGGCAGAGGATCCCGACTGCATGAGCTGACTAACAAAGTGGCAAAACCAGCCGTATCTTACGGTGGCAAATATCGCATTGTTGATTTCCCGCTCAGCAACTGTGCCAACAGTGGAATAGATGTTGTAGGTGTCTTAACACAGTATGAATCCATTCTTCTAAACAGTTATGTAGCTGCCGGTCGCCGCTGGGGACTTGACGCAAAAGAAAGCGGTGTCTATGTACTGCCTCCTCGCGAGAAAGCAGACACCAATCTGGATGTTTACCGCGGTACTGCCGATGCGATTTCACAGAACATTGATTTCATCGACACATACGATCCGGAATATGTACTTGTTCTTTCCGGCGATCACATTTATAAGATGAATTATGCGAAGATGCTGGAAGAGCACAAGGCACACAATGCCGATGCGACCATTGCAGTTATCCAGGTCCCGATGAAAGAAGCTAGCCGTTTCGGTATCATGAACACAAACGAAGAAGGACAGATTATAGAATTCGAGGAGAAACCGGAAAAACCGAAGAGTAATCTGGCTTCTATGGGAATTTACATATTTAATTGGAAACTTCTCCGTAAGATGCTGGTTGCTGATATGAAGGATACGGATTCCAGCCATGATTTTGGTAAAGATATTATCCCTACATTATTAAATGATGGCAAATATCTTTATGCATACAAGTTCAAAGGGTACTGGAAAGATGTCGGAACGATCGATTCTCTCTGGGAAGCTAACATGGATCTTCTGGATGCCAACAACGAACTGGATCTGGGCGATCCGACATGGAAAATCTATACCGAGGATGTTACAGCTCTTCCTCAGTATATCGGACCGGATGCCGACATCACCCGCGCATTTATTACACAGGGCTGTATGGTAGACGGCGAAGTGAAAAATTCTGTCCTTTTCACCGGTGCAAGAGTCAACCCTGGTGCAAAGGTCATCGACAGCGTACTGATGCCGGGCGTAGAGATTGAAGAAGGCGCTGTTATCACCCGCGCACTTGTCGCAGACGGTGTTAAGATTGGCAAAGACGCCGTTGTAGGAAGCGCAGACAGCGAACATATTGAACTTGTGTCCAAGCGCGTAAAGGGGGTTGAATAATATGGCAAAAGCATTTGGAATTGTAAATTTTGCGGGAAACCATGTCCGCGTTGAAGGATTGCAGAGTTATCGTCCGGTCGCAGCAGTTTCCTTTCTGGGAAGATACCGTGTTGTAGACTTTCCTATTTCAAATATGAGTAATAGCGGCATTGACCACATTCAGGTTTACGTAAGAAGAAAGCCACGTTCTCTGAACGACCATCTTGGAACAGGAAGACATTACAACATTAACTCTAAGCGTGGACGTTTACATACTTTATTTTCTATGACTGGCAACGAACAGGATCTTTATAATAATGATATTGCAGCATTTTACGATAATATGGAATGTATTGAATCAGAAGATTTCCCATATGTTGTAATCGCTCCAAGCTATATGATCTACTGTCAGGATTATACTGATCTGATTGAGACACACATTGAATCCGGTGCTGATATTACAATGTTATATCACACAGTTGACAATGCCAAAAGCGCTTTCATCAACTGTAATGTTCTGAACCTGAACAAGCAGAAAGGCGTACTGGACATGGAGCCGAACCGTGGAACAGCAAAGACACGAAATATCTCCATGGATACTTATATAATGAAGAAAGAGCTTTTCATTGAACTGATTCACAAAGCGAAGAAAACTTCTTCCTCATATACACTTGCAGATATCATTAACATGGAATGTGGCGAACTTGATATTCGTGGTGTTTCCCACAGAGGTTATTTTGCTGCAATCTCTGATTTTGGAAGTTATTATAATGCAAATATCTCTCTGATTGATTTTAAGACAGCAAGAAGCCTCTTTAGTAAAGACTGGCCAATTTATACACGTACAAACGATTCCGCACCGACACATTATTTTGAAAGTGCAGATGTAAAAAATTCTGTTATTTCCAACGGAAGCTCAATTGAGGGAACGGTTGAACATTCTGTTATGGGCCGTGGTTGCCAGATTGAAGAGGGTGCTGTCGTAAAGAATTGTGTTGTTCTTTCCGGCGTCAAGATCGGCAAAGGTGTTCATGTTGAGAATATGGTCATCGACCGCAATGCCAAACTGATCCATACACCAGAGATTATTGCGGATCCGGGTCATCCAGGATATATCAAACGCGGTGATACTTTATAACATAATACCAGTGTCAAAAAACTGAAACTACGATGTACTTTTCTAAAACTGAGACATTCACCTCCTGCCGGAGAAATTCTGGCAGGAGATTTTTTATTCCTGTATATTTTCCCCAATTTTACAAATCCTATATTATACTACAAAGAAAGGATGACAACCTATGAATAAAATGTTTTGTTTTCAATGCCAGCAGACCGCTCACAATACCGGCTGTGAAGGAAATGCCGGCGTCTGTGGCAAAAAATGTGGCACTGCAAATGCGCAGGATGCACTCACAAACGCACTGATTGGTCTTGCCCGCGCAGTAAATAAAAAGACACCTTCTGAACAATCTGACCGACTCGTGCTGAAAGGACTTTTTACAACGATCACAAATGTGAATTTCCATGAAGACAATGTGCGCAAACTGACACAGGAAATACAGGCGGAAAGGAACGCGATCGATGCTTCCGCAGAAGAATATGACATCCGAAATATCTGGGAAAATCATGAGGATATCCGCTCTTTGAAATCTCTGATCCTCTTCGGACTGCGCGGCATGGCTGCCTATGCTTATCATGCACTGGCGCTTGGCTACACTGACCGGGATGTTCTGAATTATTTCTACGAAGCGCTTGCTGTTCTCGGTGAACCGTCAGATACTAGTAAAGAAAACTTCGAAAGACTTCTCTCCTACGTCCTGAAAACCGGAGAGGTCAATTACCGATGCATGGAGCTTCTGGACAAAGCCAATACGGAAAGCTATGGAACTCCCGTTCCGACTGAAGTTCCACTTACGATTGAAAAAGGACCTTTTATTGTTGTAAGTGGACACGATCTTCACGATTTGAAATTGCTTCTGGAACAGACAAACGATACGGGCATCAACATTTATACACACAGTGAAATGCTGCCTGCCCACGGCTACCCGGAGCTTAAGAAATATCCACATCTGAAAGGAAATTTCGGAACTGCATGGCAGAACCAGCAATTTGAATTTCACAACATTCCGGCACCAATCCTGTTCACAACAAACTGCCTCATGCCGGTAAGACAGAGCTACTGCGACCGTGTATTTACCACCTCCATCGTCTCTTACCCAGAACTTATCCACATCGGAGAAGAGAAAGATTTTACACCGGTTATTGAAAAAGCACTGGAATGTGGCGGTTACGGTAAAGACCATCCGATGTACGGCGTCAATGGCGGCAATACTGTTATGACCGGATTTGCGCACGGCACTGTCTTAAAAGAAGCCGGCAGGATCATTAATCTTGTAAAAAACGGGAAAATCCGTCATTTCTTCCTGATCGGTGGCTGCGACGGTGCGGCTCCGGGGCGGAACTACTACACCGAATTTGCCAAAAAGACACCTTCCGATACATTGATTCTCACGCTTGCCTGCGGCAAGTACCGGATCAATGATCTGCATCTGGGAGAAATAGACGGACTTCCCCGTATTATGGATATGGGACAGTGTAATGATGCTTACAGTGCGATTCAAGTGGCGCTGGCTCTCGCCGATGCCTTTCACTGCAGCGTCAATGAACTGCCCCTGACTCTTGTATTGTCATGGTATGAGCAGAAAGCGGTCTGCATCCTGCTCACACTGTTATATCTTGGTATCCGGAATATCCTTCTCGGGCCTACACTCCCTGCATTTGTCTCACCAAATGTTTTGGAAGTATTAAAAGAAACGTATCAGCTGACACCAATTTCCACACCAGAGGCAGATCTGAAACGCATCCTCGGATAGTATTGCTTCTTCGGAATTCGCCTAAGCAAAAACCTCCTGCCAGAGTTCATGATTCTGGCAGGAGGTTTGCTTTTATTTATGATAATTCCAATTTTCCGGTATAGAGCTGGTAGTACGTGCCCTTATTCTTAATGAGATCTTCGTGATCACCTCTCTCGATGATCTTACCGTGCTCCAGAACAATGATCGCGTTACTGTTACGGATCGTAGAGAGCCGATGTGCGATCACAAATACGGTACGTCCTTTCATCAGGTTATCCATTCCCTTCTGTACGATACTCTCTGTACGTGTATCAATGCTAGAAGTCGCTTCATCCAGGATCAGTACCGGCGGATTGGCAACAGCAGCTCTTGCAATCGACAAAAGCTGTCTCTGTCCCTGTGAGAGTTCCTCACCGTCTCCGCTTAACAATGTCTGGTAACCGTGCGGCAGCATTTTAATAAACTGATCTGCATGCGCCAGTTTCGCCGCCTCGTATACCTGCTCGTCAGTCGCATTCAGATTACCATAACGGATATTGTCCATGATTGTTCCGGTAAATAAATGCGTATCTTGCAGTACAATTCCAAGAGACCGTCTCAGATCATCCTTCTTGATCTTGTCAATATTGATTCCGTCATAGCGGATCTTGCCTTCCTGAATATCGTAGAAACGGTTGATCAGGTTTGTGATCGTTGTCTTACCGGCTCCGGTCGATCCGACAAATGCCAGTTTCTGTCCCGGTTTTGCAAATAGACTGATGTCATGCAGAATTACTTTATCATCTTTGTATCCAAACGTTACATCTTCAAAGCGGACATCTCCGGTCAGCTCTGTATATGTCACACTTCCATCTGCGCTGTGCGGATGTTTCCATGCCCACATACCGGTTCTCTCTTTGCACTCAGTAATATTTCCATCTGCATCTTTCTTCGCATTGACCAGTGTGACATAACCCTCGTCCTTCTCCGGTTCTTCATCAATCAATGCAAAGATACGTTCTGCACCGGCAAGCGCCATAACAATCGAGTTAAACTGCTGCGCCACCTGCATGAACGGCTGTGTAAAGCTCTTCGTAAACTGAAGATATGATGCCATAACGCCAAGCGTAATTCCTCCGACCCCTGCTACAGAGAGGAAACCGCCAAGAACTGCCGTCAGTACAAACTGTAAGTTACCGATATTTCCGATAACCGGTCCCATCATATTTGCAAATTTATTTGCCTGGGAAGCACTCTCGAACAACGCTTCATTCAGCTCATCAAATTCCTGTTCAGAAATTCGTTCATGGTTGAACACTTTGACAACGCGCTGTCCGTTCATCCGTTCTTCTACAAATCCTGTTACATCCGCAAGTGAATTCTGCTGTTTCACAAAATATTTTCCACTGTTTCCACCGATTTTTCCTGTCACCTTCATCATAATTCCAATCACAACAAATGCAAGAACTGTCAGGATCGGACTTAACACAAGCATGGAAATGAAAGTTACGATGATCGTAAACAGAGACATCAACGCCTGCGGGATTGCCTGGCTGATCATCTGCCTTAACGCATCTGTATCATTTGTGTAAAGACTCATGATGGAACCATTGGTACGCTCGTCAAAATAGCGGATCGGCAGTGTCTGCATATGTTCAAACATATCGTCACGGACACGTTTTAACACGCCCTGACCGATATAAACCATCAATCTTGTGTATGTGAATGTCGCCAGCACTCCGGCGATAAAAATGCATGCCAGCACACCAAGTGCCTGATACAGTTCTGTGTAATTCGGATTCTGCTGCCCGATCAACGGAATAATATAATCATCCAGCATAAATTTCAACGACAGTGAAACGGAAATACTTGCTACCGCACTGATCAGAATACAGATAAATACAAGCACAAATCGGAATTTATAAGTTTCTGTCACATATTTCAGAAGCCGCTTTGCTGTCTTGATATCATTTTTAGAAATTCTCTTTTTCTTATTCATCTTCGCCGCCTCCTTTCACCTGTGACTCATAAACTTCCCGATAAATATCATTTGTCTTCAGCAACTCTTCCGATGTTCCGACACCCATCACCTTACCGTCATCCAGCACGATGATCTGATCTGCATCTTCTATAGAAGAAATACGCTGTGCGATAATGATCTTCGTCGTATCCGGAATCTCCTCCCGGAATGCTTTACGGATCAGCGCATCCGTCTTTGTATCTACTGCGCTCGTTGAATCGTCCAGAATAAGGATTTTCGGCTTCTTCAGCAATGCTCTTGCAATACAGAGACGCTGTTTCTGTCCACCGGATACATTGTTACCGCCCTGCACGATCTGCGTATTATATCCGTCCGGAAATTCCTGTACAAATCCGTCTGCCTGTGCAAGACGGCATACTCTTTTTACTTCCTCTTCGCTTGCATCTTTATCACCCCAGCGGATGTTGTCGTA
>OLPZ01000141.1_pt1 | contig 59312 bp, 55 predicted proteins | sample 1672711 | NCBI WGS metagenome assembly OLPZ01 (sample SAMEA3136716, study PRJEB25190) | human gut metagenome
TGCCGGCACGGCCCACTACAACCTCGCCGGCACGCGCGCCGCAGCCGTGGCCACCGCGCCCGCAAGCTTCAAGGTCGCTTTTATCGATGAGCTCTACCGCGCCACGGGCGAAGAGATCGCCGCAAACCCGATGTGCGTCGAGGAGGCCTAGATGAACACGCTTATCGCTGTCGCCATCGCGCCTTGCGGCACGGGCGACGAGCTTTCGGCCGAGGTGGCAGAAGTCGTGCGCGTCATCCGTGAGTCCGGCCTTCCCAGCCGCACGAGCTCGATGTTCACCGAGATTGAAGGCGAATGGGACGAAGTCATGCAGGTGGTCAAGGATGCCACTTTTGTCTTGGCAGAAAAGGGCATTCGCACCGAAGTCGTGCTCAAGGCAGATGTGCGACCGGGCTTCGATCACATGATGGATGGCAAGCTGGAGCGTCTGGACGCCCAGCTCAAAGCACAGGAGGCATAGACCATGAGCATGCGCGACAATCTGGATATCTCGGCATATCTGGTACTGGGACCCGAAAACACCCTGGGACGTCCCGTTGCGGACGTGGTGAAGCAGGCCCTCGATGCCGGTTTTACCTGCATGCAGATTCGTTCCAAGGTCTGCTCCGTGCGCGACCTCATCGAATACACGGCACAGGCGGCAGATGTCATCGCTCGTGCAGGCAAGAGCGACCAGGTGGCGCTGCTCATCGACGATCGCCTCGATGCAGTGCTTGCCGCCCGCGAGCGCGGCATCAAGTGCGACGGCGTGCATGTGGGCCAATCCGACATCCCCCTGGACGTGTGCCGCAAGCTTTTAGGACCCGACGCCATCGTGGGCCTCTCCGCCCGCTGCGAGGAAATGCTCGAGTACGTGAAGACAGCGGACATGAGCCTTGTCGACTACCTGGGCGTCGGTCCCCTGCATGAAACAGCGACCAAAAAAGACGCCGGTCTCACCTCCGACGGCAGCATCGTCACGCAGGATTTCGACGACCTACGCGCCCTGCATGAGGTCAGCCCGCGCCCCATCGTGGTTGGCGGCGGCGTAAAGGCAGCAGACCTGCCTGCTCTCAAGGCAACAGGCGTCGAGGGGTTCTTCGTCGTCTCCGCAGTCTGCAGCGCGCCCGATCCGCACGCAGCAGCGGCAGAGCTCGTTGAGACCTGGCGTCAAGCATAGAAAACGCAGGACAGGCAGCCCATACACATCATTGGGGTCATCGACACGACTCGATGACCCCATTTTTCGTTCATGTAAGCCCACCGAGACGCTCTCGTCGGCGATAACGAGCCCGCTCCTACAGCAGCATAAACTGCCTTAATGCAGCACGGCTCGAAATGCCCAATTTGGCATAGGCGCTCGACAGGCGGTTCTTTACCGTCCCGCGCGATATCTGCAGATGGGCAGCGATTTCGTCGTTTGTCCACCCGCGACAGGCCAACATGGAGATAGCGAATTCCGTCGTCGTCAGATTGTCCGCAACGCTTGCCCCCGCCGTGGGGTTATGGACGCTTCGCCACCCGCGGCTAAAACGGTCGGTAATCTTGATGATGCGCGCAAAGTCCTGCGGGAAATCCTTTTTGAGACACGACTCGAGCACGCCTTGCAAAAGCCCATGGTGTTCGCCGAGCATCTCAATCAAATCGTCGGGCTGCGCTATATGCCAGGCACGTATGAAATGCGCCTTGGCACGATCGGTATCATGCTGGTTGATCCACCCCACAGCAGCCATCAAGTGCAGGAAAACCTCCGCCACAGGATAGCTCCCCTGTTTCATCGACAAGGCGTTTTCGGCCATGCCCACGCAGCGCCCGTAATCGCCCTCAAGGTAGGAGCGATGCGCCAGCGCATACGTCGCAAACAGGCGCAAGCCCTCGGGAAGCAGCGCGGCATATGAGTTGAATTCCTCCCGCGATACCGGAGAGGGAAAATGCAGTAGCACGCAGGCACTCGCCGCAAAGAGCATATACGAGGCGCGAGCACGCGGATTCTCGGTAACGCGCGGGTCCTTTCCCGTCTCCTCAAGGTGCCTGAGGCAACGCCGGGCAGCCACCGATCGGTTGAGCGACAGGTTCGCATAGGCGCAAATCAGGCACGCCGAAAGCCGAAGCGACAGATCTTCCGAGGTCAGATAGGGTTCTGCCAAGCGACAAGCATCATCGGGAAGGCCCCGATAATAGAACGCCTCGGCATGCGCAATGGCCCCAAAACCGTCCTTGGGCATCTGGGCAAGCGTGTAATCGAGCATCCCCGATTCAAACGCCGAGCACATAAGCGGCATGGGGAATCGCCAAGAGTCATCTTGCATCCGGCTCACGGCAACCTCCCCTCGCATTCATCGCATACCCAAATGATAAAACGTGGAGGATCACGCCGGCTGGACATCCGGCTCGAAATCAAAGTTTATTCTATGCCGCAGGCGTCGGGCCTTATGCAAAGAACGCTTGCAAACCATCGAGCGTGCGCAGCGCGTCGGCGCGCCCCACCTCGTATATCTCTTTGAGCTTTTGCGGGTCTTTACATATGGCGGGTACGCTTACGTCCCGACTGGGGCGAATCACAAATACTGTTCCCTCCCGCTCAAGACGCTCAATCATCTCGAGACACGCATTGTACTGCTCGTGACGGTGCGCGAGCAGCTCCACCAAGTGCGGATATCGATGCAGCCAAAGTCGCAGGATGGGCATCATGCGATTGGGCTTTTTGCGATACCCTCGCGGCTGAGTAAGTACGACGGCGATCTTTTGATAGCCCTGTTCGCGCATCCATGCCACAGGAATGGAATCGGCAGCACCGCCATCTAAAAGCGCGCGGCCGTCGAGCTTCACGGGACGCGACAGCACGGGAATCGATGCCGATGCGCGAATCCACTCGATGTCGCTCGCATCACCGTGTTCGAGGTCGTGATAGACCGCCTCGCCCGTGTTGATATCGGTCGCCACCGCCGTAAAGCGCATGGGCCAGGAGCAAAATGTCTCGGTATCCACCGGGTCGAGCACGAGCGGTACTTCGCCATAGGCAAAATCGCGACTGTACAGGTCGCCTGTGCGTAGCCAGTTGCGCAAACTCGCATAGCGCGGATCGGCAGCGTAAGCCGTGTTATAGCGAAGCACGCGCCCAATCTGGCGGGATTTGAAGTTGTATCCAAACGCCGCACCTGCCGAGACTCCCACCGTTCCATCGGCAGTAACGCCGTGCTCCATCCACACATCAAGCACGCCGGCGGTGTAGAGGCCTCGAAAGCCGCCGCCCTCGAGCACCACACCGGTGCGGCGCGGCAGATCCGCTGTAGAAATCGTCTGTTGCATTCGTCCTCTTTCTCGATGCGCGACAGTATACGCCCGAGCCGCGAGCGCATGCGCCCAGTAACGTGCGATAATCCAGGGCATGTACACGAAATACCGGGGAGGGCCCATGAAGGTTCTATTGGTTAACGGCAGCGCCAGGGTGCATGGGAACACAGCGACAGCGCTACAGCAGATAGCGCAGACACTCGAGACCGAAAGCATCGATACCCAAATCTTCCAACTCGGTGCCGGCGCGTATCGTGATTGCATTGCCTGCAATCGATGCTCCGACCTCGATGGTCACTGCGTCTTTGACGACGATCCCGTTAACGAGTTTCTAAACCTCGCCGTCCAGGCCGACGGCTTTGTCTTTGGCACACCGGTCTATTACGCGCATCCTTCGGGACGCATCCTCTCCTTCCTTGATCGTGCTTTCTACGCCGGCGGCGCCGCCTTTGCCCACAAGCCCGGAGCATCCATCGCCGTCGCTCGCCGCGCAGGAACGTGCGCCAGCGTCGACGTACTCAACAAGTACTTCACCATCAACCAAATGCCCGTCGTCTCCTCCACCTACTGGAACGTTGCCTTTGGAGGCGCGCCCGAAGAAGCCCTTCAGGACGCCGAGGGTATGGCAACCATGCGCAACCTGGGCCGCAACATGGCATGGATGCTCAAATGCATCGAAGCGGGGCGCGCCGCAGGCATCACCGTGCCCGAGCCGGAGCGCGCCAGGACGAACTTCATTCGTTAGCGTCCTTTCGCGCTCGCCGTGCGATACCATGTCGCAAGGCAGACGCACTCCAACGAAGAGGCAGGCATCGTGAACATTCAGATCTTTGGCACCAAGAAGAGCTTCGACACCAAGAAGGCGCAGCGCTATTTCAAGGAGCGCCGTATCAAGGTCCAATTCATCGACCTGCGCGAGAAGGAGATGAGCAAGGGCGAGCTGCAAAGCGTGATGCGCGCCGTGGGCGGCATCGACGCGCTGCTGGACCCCAAGGCCAAAGACCAGGACACGCTGGCACTCGTGCAGCATCTAGCCGAGAGCCAGCGCTTCGACAAGCTGCTCGAAAACCAGCAGGTGCTCGCGGAGCCCATCGTGCGCAACGGACGTGCCGCCACCGTCGGCTACGCCCCCGACGTTTGGAAGACCTGGGAGTAGACACACCGTCCACGCGCAAACGCCCGTTATCGCAGCCGCAGGCAAGCCCAACCCACAGGTGGCCCGCGGCTGTTTTTTCGGCATGTGCAAACCTCTCTGTGATTTTTATCCCGCAGGCGGGTACATAAGGCGCGGTCTGTTCTAAGATTCACCTGTCAGCTGAGACTAACAAAGGAGGGCCCATGCCCAACAAGCCTGTCAAGATCGTGATGCTCACCGGCTACCTCGGTGCCGGCAAGACCACCTTGCTCAACCATATCCTCGAAAACGATGGCGGCATCCGTGCCGCCGTGATCGTCAACGATATCGGCGAGATCAACGTCGATGCCGATCTTATCGCCGACGGCGGCCTTTCCGAGGCGGACGACCTCATCCCCCTCACCAACGGTTGCATCTGCTGCACGCTGTCCGAAGACCTCGCCAACCAGCTGCAGGGCATCGCCGAATCCGGTGACTTCGACTACATCATCATCGAGGCCTCCGGCATCTGCGAGCCCATCCCCATCGCTTACACCATTTCCTCCTTCTGCGACGACGCCAAGACCGACGGCGAGCCCCTGCTCGCGCTCGACAACATCGTTGCCGTGGTGGACTGCGCGCGCATGTACGACGAGTTCAACGGCGGCCGCGACCTGCTGGCCGAGGATATCGACGAGGACGACATCGAGAGCCTGCTCATCCAGCAGATCGAGTTTTGCACCACGCTCGTCCTCAACAAGACCGACACCGTGACGCCCGAGCAAATCGCCGAGCTCAAGGCCATCGTGCGCGGTCTGCAGAAGGACGCCGTGATCGTCGAGGCCGAGCAGGGCAATGTCCCCATGGACGAGCTGCTGGACACCGACCGCTTTGACTTTAGCCGCGCCTATAAGTCCGCCGCTTGGGTCGAGGCCATGGAGCATCCAGAGGAGCACGACGACCCCGAGGTTTTGGAATACGACATCGAGACCTTTGTCTACGCTCGTCGTAAGCCCTTTGACCTGGAGAAATTCACCGACTTTGTGGAGCAGGACTGGCCCGACGCAGTCATTCGCGCCAAGGGTCCACTGTGGCAAAACGCCAATCCCGACATGTGCTACATCTTTGAGCAGGCAGGCCACCAGATGCGTCTGATGGAGAATGGTCTGTTTGTGGATTCCGCGCCCGAGGACGAAAAGCAGCGGATCATTGCCGACAATCCCGAGCTTCGTGACTATTGGGACGACGAGGTGGGCGACCGCGAGACGCGCCTGTGCATCATCGGCCGCCATATGGATAAGGATGCCGTCATCGCCGGCCTCGACGCGTGCCTGACCGATTGGCACCGCGCTTAAGAGACCAAGCGCCATCCATCCTTTGCGCACAGCGAGCCGCTGCGAGGAATTGCCCTCGCAGCGGCTTTTTGCATACAAAAGTGCGTTGGAGGAACTACAGGTAGCGACCGGTAACGCTCTTGGGAAACGCTGCAACCGCAGCGGGCGTCCCCGCACAAACGATTCTGCCCCCGGCATCACCGCCGCCGGGCCCCATGTCGATCACGTAGTCGGCATTGCGGATAAGGTCGAGGTCATGCTCGATCACCACAACGGTTGCGCCCTTGGAAACCAGACCGTCAAAAACGCCCAGCAGAACCTCGACATCAAGCGGATGCAAGCCAATCGTAGGCTCGTCGAACACAAAGACGGCATCGTCTTGCACGCGGCCCATCTCACTTGCGAGCTTGAGACGCTGAGCCTCGCCACCCGAAAGCGCCGGCGTGGGCTCGCCGAGCGTCAAGTAGCCGAGCCCCAAGTCGTGCAAGGTTTGCAAACGCGCCTGAACCTTCTTGAGACCCAGCGTCGCATCGAGTGCCTCGTCCACGCTCATGTCCATGAGCTGCGGCAGCGTAAGGAGACTACCATCCGCGCTCTCACGATGAATATGCGAGGCGGCCTCGGCATAACGCGAACCGCGGCACGCGGGACAAACGATCTCGACATCGGGCAAGAACTGCACGTCGAGCGATATCGAGCCTGTGCCATCGCACGTAGGGCAACGCAGGGACCCGGTATTGTAGCTAAAGGCGCCCGCCTTGTAACCCGCCTCTTTTGCCTCGGGCGTGCGAGCGTAGGCACGACGAAGCTCGTCGTGGACATCGGCATAGGTCGCGACCGTCGAGCGCACGTTAGCGCCAATGGGCGTCGCATCGATAAGGTTCGCGCGAGCAATCCCCTCGGCATCGATCCAGAGTACATGGCTCGGCATGCGCTCGCCTGCCGCCTGAGCTTTGAGGGCAGGAATGAGCGTCTCGAGCACAAGCGTGGTCTTACCCGAGCCAGAAACACCCGTGACCGCCGTCAAACGGCCGCGGGGAATATCGACTTTAAGCGGCTTGACGGTATGGATGGAATCGGTCGCCATGCGAATGTGCCCATGGTCAAACAGCTCGTCTTCGGCGATTATCGGGCGCAAACGCCGAGGCGACATGCGCAAAAACGGAGCAATGCGGCTCTTGGGGGCAGCAGCCACCTCGTCGACCGTACCCGCCGCGAGCACATTGCCACCGGCGGCTCCAGCAGCAGGGCCCATCTCGACCAGATAATCGGCCTGTGTAAGCACGCGCGTGTCGTGATCGACAACCACCACCGTGTTGCCGTCTGCAACCAGATCGCGCATGACGCCCACCAGGCCGTCGACATTGGCCGGGTGCAGGCCAATCGAAGGCTCGTCCAGCACATAGAGCACACCCGTGGAGCGATTGCGCACCACGCGCGCAAGCTGCACGCGCTGTCGCTCACCCGTGGAAAGCGTGGAGCCGGCACGGTCGAGCGCGAGGTAGTCCAGGCCCAGATCGACCAGGCGACGCGCCGTCGACAAAAACGAATCGCAGATATCCGTCGCCATGGGCTGCATCTCGGCGAGCAAGGATGCGGGCACGCCACGCACCCACTCGATTGCCTCGCCCAGCGTCATGGCAGCGGCCTGTGCCAGGTCGATGCCCCGCACCTGGGGACGTCGCGCCACAGCCGAAAGCCTCGTGCCACCGCAATCGCGGCACGGGCCCTCGCGCAGGAAACGCGCTACGCGCTTGAGACCCTTGTCGTCCTTAACTTTGGCAAGTGCGTTTTCGACGGTATAGACCGCGTTGTAATAGGTGAAGTCGAGCGGTGTGGCACCCTGGCCGTTCTTGGGAACGTAGAGAATGTGCTTCTTCTCGGCCGGCCCGTGAAAGACGATGTCGCGCTCGGCAGGAGTCAGCTGGTTGAATGGCACATCGGTACGCACGCCCATTTCACCGGCAACCTGCTTCATGAGATCCCACATGAGCGTGCCCCAGGGAAGCACCGCGCCTTCATCGATGGTCTTGGTCTCATCGGGAACTAAACTCGCCTCGTCCACCTCGCGCATGATACCGGTGCCGCCACAAGTCGGGCACGCACCGCCACTGTTGAACGCCAAGTCCTCGGCATCCGGCGCATAGAACTCGCGATTGCACGACGGGCACCTGAGCGGCAGACCTGCCGCCACGTTGAGGCTCGGCTCCACACGCGCACCGCAGTTCGGGCACACGTGATGGGCGCAGCGGCTAAAGAGCAGGCGCAGGCTGTTGTTGAGCTCGGTCATGGTGCCAAAGGTCGAACGCACGCCTGGCACGCCGGGGCGCTGATGCAGCGCCAAGGCCGCCGGCACGTGCAGTACCTCGTCCACCTGCGCATGTTCGGCCTGCGTAAGGCGACGTCGCGTATAGGTGCTGAGCGCTTCCAGATAGCGGCGCGATCCTTCGGCATAGAGCACGCCCAGCGCCAACGAGCTCTTGCCCGAACCCGAGACACCGGCGACGCCCACAAGCTTCTCCAGCGGAATATCGACGTTGACATCCTTCAGGTTATGGACGCGCGCACCGCGCACCTTGATAGAATCTGGAGCCGATTGCTCGGACATCGGACGCCCCCTCATCATTGTCATTCTCAATCATTCTTGCTCGATGCACTTAACGTCGAGCCAGCCACTCCACATGGCCGCCCCTAGCGCCCAAAGAACTCGGCGTCTGCCGGGCGCCAGGGGCGGAAGGTACCAGGGTCGACGCGCACATGTGCCGCAGCGGGGACATCGTTCCATTTGACGGTGTAGCCGGCACCATGGGAGCAAAAGACCGAGTCGGGCGTGTTGGGCAGGTCGGCCTCAGGCTCGTAGGCGGCCTGCTCAATCACACGCTCGGCGTCATGGCATGGCGCGTAGCCGGAAAGCTCCAGATAAAGGCGACCGAGGCCGCTTGTATAGGCAGCAACGTCAAGCGCGTAATCCTGCACCTCAGACGCCGGAACGCGCCCACTGAGGGTCGCGCGCTCCCCTGCCATCACAGGAGGTTCGTATTCGGCGCCCATGCGCGTAAGATCGGCAAGCGCACGGCCCACGCACTCGCCTGGCACGTCGAGCTCAAAGCGATACCACGGCTCCAGTAGCACGGCGGCGCCCATCGCCTGCGCCTCCATCAGTCCCTGGCGAATGGCACGGTATGTAGCTTGGCGAAAGTCGCCGCCCTCGGTATGCTTGGCATGCGCGCGACCACCCGTGAGCGTGATGCGCATGTCGGTGATGGGCGAGCCCGTGAGCACGCCCAGGTGCTCGCGCTCCATAGCATTGGTGAGTGCCAAGCGCTGCCAGTTAAGGTCAAGCTCGTCGGTCGAAGTCACGGTACCAAACTCCACGCCTGATCCTGCCGGCAACGGTTCCAGACGCAGGTGCACCTCGGCATAGTGGCGCAGCGGTTCAAAATGCCCCACGCCCTCAACCGTCTGGGCAATCGTCTCTTTATAGAGAATGCCGCCCGACGCAAAGCTGACCGCAAGGCCAAAGCGGTCGGCAAGCAAACGCTCGACCACCTCCAGCTGCACCGCTCCCATAAGCTGCAGATGGATTTGCCCCAGATGGGTATTCCAGCTCACGCCGAGCATGGGGTCTTCGTCTGCCAGCTCGGAAAGCGCGGCATAGACGGCATGGACGTCTTGCTCGCCGGGAAGCACGGTATAGGTGAGAACCGGCGCGATCATCGGCGAGATTCCCGCGGGCTCCGCGCCCAAAGCGTCGCCCGGCCGCACATGAGAAAGGCCGGTGACGGCGCAGATGCCGCCCGCGGGAACTTTCTGCGCAAGCTCGAACCTCGAACCGTTGTAGATGCGCACCTGATCTATCTTGTCGCACCACGCCCCACCAGCTGTAGTTCCTTCCACCTGTTGTTTCGCGCGCAACACGCCACCGGTTACCTTGAGCCAAGCAAGACGCTCGCCGCGATCGCCATGGCTCACACGGTACACGCGCGCGGCAAAATCGCCAGGCCAGGAGCACTCCTCAACAAGTTTGCTCATGCCATCCAAGAAATCGTCCACACCCTCGTTTTTGAGGGCCGAACCGTAAAAGCATGGGAAGAGGGCACGCTCACGCACCAAACGACGAAGTGTCGGCATCGAGAGCGACCCCTCGTCCAGGTATTCTTCGAGGGCCCGCTCATCAAGCGCGGCGGCGTCCTCTTGCGCGGGACCTTCGGCCAAGAGTTCCTCGGCATCCAAACAGCCCCCGCCCAGACGACGCTGCAGCTCGGCAGCGACGGCTTCACGTCCGGGGTTCTCCAAATCCATCTTGTTGACGAAGATAAACGTGGGGATGTCATAGCGATCGAGCAGGCGCCACAGCGTCTCGGTGTGCCCTTGGACACCGTCGTTGGCACCAACGACCAGAATCGCATAATCGAGTGCCCGGAGCGTTCGTTCCGCCTCGGCAGAAAAATCGACGTGCCCCGGAGCGTCGACGAGCATGAAGCGCGTATCCCCGTGCTCGATCACCGCCTGCGAAGAGAAGATGGTAATGCCGCGCTCGCGCTCGATTGCATCGGTATCCAGATGTGAGTCGCCATTATCGACGCGTCCGCGAGTACGAATTTGTCCTGCGTCGAAGAGCATCGCCTCGGCAAGCGTGGTCTTGCCCGCATCCACGTGCGCCAAGATGCCGATAACCGCCTGCTTCATGCAATCCTCCTCGCAATCCGGATTCCGTTGCGGCCATGTTGCCGCAGCTTTGCTGCCGCAAGCGCCGCGAGTCGATGCCGAGGCCGATGGCCGAGGCAGAGCGCATCGGCTGCCGCCACGGCCATCGCAACGACCGCTGCTACGCCTATCGCCACGACCGTTGCTGCCGTTCCATATGCCGCCCATTGTCTCACACCGCAGCGTAAAGGTAGATGCCGGTGCATGGCAGGGTGAATCCTCAGTGTAAGGTTTCCAAATGAAGCAGAAAATCCCATTAAGCCGGTACCATCGATGCCCTAAATGGGATTTCTTGCTCCATTTGGCAGCATGAAACCATCGATGAGATCGCAACGGCACGCGCCAGCCCTGCCACAGCGCCATACCGCCGTCGAGCCTTTTGTGTGACAATAAAACCCGACGTATTGCCGCGTGTAATCGGAGATGTGCGCATGGACGAAAAACTAAGCATGAGCCAAACCGGGCGAGTTTGCGCCGGCGCGGGCCACAACTGCGCCTTCTCGCGCGCAGGGTCATCGTGCATGGAAAACATCCGCCTGTTTGCCGACCTTCCCGCCGACGCCAAGCGCGAACTCCTCGCCTGCTCGCGCCACTCGACACATGAGGGCGGCTCCATCATCGTTCACGAGGGCGACCCCATCGAATCGATCATCGTCGTGCGTTCGGGTCGCATTAAAACCTATCGAACTTCCCCCGGCGGCAAGGAATACGTCCTCGACGTGCTGCATGACGGCCAGGCCCTCTGGTACGGTATGTTCCTCAAAGACCACATCTACCACTATTCCGTCGAATGCCTCACGCGTGTGCAGCTCTGCCGCATCCATCGCGCCGACTTCGAGACCATGCTCGCCAACCATCCCAGCGTAGCGCTCGGCCTCATCCGCATGGTATGCACCGAGCTGGACCGTGCGGAAGAAAAGAACATGATGCTGGGCATTCGTGACCCGCGACGTCGCCTTGCCGAGTACCTGCTGCTGCGCGACCACAGCTGCGTGGGTCCCGAAATCAACCTTCGCCTCGAGGACATCGCCAACTCCGTGGGTCTGCGCCCTGAAACCGTCTCGCGCCATGTGGCGCAGTTCGTCCGCGAGGGCCTTGTCAAACGCGTGGGCCGTGGCAAGCTGCTCGTGCTCGATCGCGACGGTCTTACCGAGGTCGCACATCACGAGGAGTAGCGGGCTTCATGGCATGCAACTGCCCACGGACCGATAGCGGGGCCGTCCGTTCTGCGCCGCACCCGGCCACGCGCGCACTGGCTCCCACCCACGCCATTCAAAACCCACGCACAAACGTCAACTTTTCGGCATCAATAAGGAAAAGTGAACGTTTGTGCGTGGGTTTTCGATTCGGAAAGCGACACATGGCTCGCGCATCACGAAGTACCCGCGCCGAACGGCGCGATTTGTCCCATATCCCCAGATGCGTTCGTCAAACACCCCTATTTACCTGTGAACATTGTTCATGTGAGCATTTCTCCAACATATCTCCACGCCTCCTTTCCGGCCCTTTAAAAATTCCTGATTTTTTCTCGTTACTTGACTCTAATCAAGGAACGCCCCTACGGGACACAGTACATTGCACTTGTACTGACGCATGCTTTGCACGGGTTCAAAAACGAAACCCGCTGCGGCACCGACGTGACGAGAGGAGCGACGATGCAGGGACGTGTCCATTCCACGGAATCATTTGGCTCGGCCGACGGCCCCGGCGTGCGCTTTATCATTTTCCTCAAGGGCTGCCCTATGCGTTGCAGCTATTGCCACAACCCCGACACTTGGGCGGCAGAAGGCGCCGAGATGATCGAAGCCGACGAGCTTCTCGATCGAGCCGAGCGCTACCGTAGCTACTGGGGTCCTGAGGGCGGCATTACCGTCTCGGGCGGCGAAGCTCTGCTTCAAACCGAGTTCGTGCTCGATCTTTTCACCAAAGCAAAAGCCCGCGGCATCAACACCTGCCTCGATACCTCGCTTGCACCCTTCACGCGCAACGAGCCGTACTTTGGCACGTTTACCAAGCTGATGGACGTGTGCGACCTGGTGATGGCAGACATCAAGCACATCGACCCCGAGGAGCACAAAAAGCTCACCGGGCGCGACAACGCCAATATCCTCGACTGCCTGCGCTACTTGAGCCAGATCGGCCAGCCGCTCTGGATTCGTCATGTGCTCGTTCCCGGCATCACCGATGTCGACGAGTACCTGTATCGCACGCGCGACTTTATCGCCGAGCTGGGCGACTGCGTCAAGCGTGTCGAGGTCCTGCCCTACCACACGCTGGGCATCTTCAAATGGGATGAACTGAACATCCCCTACAAACTTCGCGACGTCGACCCCCCGACGCCCGAGCGCACCGAACGTGCGCAAAGGATTCTTCGGGGCGAGATGTAGGTAATCAACGTGCCGGCACAGGGTCCGGCACGAGAATGCAAGGAGGCATACATGGCACTACGCGACGAGTGGAATGGCTTTACCGGAGGTCACTGGGTGGACGACATCAACGTCCGCGACTTCATCCAGCGCAACTACACCGCCTATGACGGCGATGACTCCTTCCTGGCCGGTCCGACCGACGCGACCGACAAGCTCTGGGGCAAGGTCCAGGAGCTTCAGGCAGCCGAGCGCGCCAACAACGGCGTTCTCGAGTGCGAGACCGAGATTGTTTCTGGCCTGACCGCCTATGGCGCTGGCTACATCGATCCCGAGATGAAGGACCTGGAGCAGGTTGTGGGTCTTCAGACCGACAAGCCGCTCAAGCGCGCCTTCATGCCCTATGGCGGCATCAAGATGGCCCAGCAGGCTGCCGAGAACTACGGTTTCCATGTCAACGACAAGTACAACCAGATCTTCAACGAGTATCGCAAGACCCACAACCAGGGCGTCTTCGATGCGTACACCCCCGAGATGCGCGCCGCTCGTCACTCCCACGTCATCACCGGTCTGCCTGACACCTATGGCCGTGGCCGCATCGTCGGCGACTACCGTCGTGTCGCTCTCTACGGTATCGATCGCCTGATCGCCGGTAAGCAGGAGGACCTCCTCAACTGCGGCGGCCGCACCATGACCGACGATGTCGTGCGTGCCCGCGAGGAGATCGCCGAGCAGATCCGTGCCCTCAAGGGCATGAAGGAGATGGCCGCTGCTTACGGTTACGACATCTCCCAGCCGGCCACCAACGCCAAGGAAGCCGTCCAGTGGCTGTACTTCGGCTACCTGGCTGCCATCAAGACCCAGAACGGCGCCGCCATGTCCGTGGGCCGCGTTTCCACCTTCCTGGACATCTACATCCAGCGTGACCTTGCCGCCGGTAAGATCACCGAGGCCGAGGCCCAGGAGCTCATCGACCACCTGGTACTCAAGCTGCGTATCGTCAAGTTCGCTCGTATTCCGTCCTATCAGGCCCTCTTCTCCGGCGACCCTGTCTGGGCTACGCTCGAGGTTGCTGGCCTTGGCCAGGACGGCCGTCACATGGTGACCAAGAACGACTACCGCTTCCTGCACACCCTGGAGAACATGGGTCCGGCCCCCGAGCCCAACCTGACGGTCCTCTACAGCAAGCGTCTGCCCGAGAACTTCCGCAAGTACGCTGCCAAGATCTCCGTCACCACCTCCTCCATCCAGTACGAGAACGACGACGTCATGCGTCCGGTCTGGGGCGACGACTACAGCATCTGCTGCTGTGTGTCTGCTACCGAGACCGGCAAGGAGATGCAGTTCTTCGGTGCCCGCGCTAACCTCGCCAAGGCTCTCAACTACGCCATCAACGGTGGTAAGGACGAGAAGTTCATGGACAAGCAGGGCAACCACATGCAGGTTGGCCCCGAGTATGCACCCATCACGAGCGAGTACCTCGACTACAACGAGGTCATGCACAAGTTCGATCTGATGATGGACTGGCTGGCCGACCTGTACGTCAACATCCTGAACCTCATCCAGTACATGCACGACAAGTACTACTATGAAGCCGCCGAGATGGCTCTCATCGACACCAACGTGCGTCGTACCTTCGCCACCGGCATCGCCGGCTTCTCTCACGTGGTCGACTCCATCAGCGCTATCAAGTACGCCAAGGTCAAGACCGTCCGTGATGAGCAGGGCATTGTTGTTGACTACGAGGTCGAGGGCGACTTCCCCAAGTACGGTAACGACGACGAGCGCGCCGACGACATCGCCGTGTGGCTGCTGAAGACCTTCATGAAGAAGATCGCCAAGCATCACACCTATCGCAACTCCGAGCCCACCACCTCCATCCTTACCATCACCTCCAACGTGGTGTACGGCAAGGCTACCGGTGGCACCCCCGACGGCCGCAAGGCATTCACCCCGTTTGCCCCGGGTGCTAACCCTGCATACGGCGCTGAGCAGAACGGCCTGCTTGCCTCCCTCAACTCCGTGGCCAAGCTCCCCTACGAGTACGCTCTGGACGGCATCTCCAACACGCAGACCATCAACCCGTCTGCTCTGGGCAACGACGACGAGCAGCGCGTGACCAACCTTGTGAACGTCATGGACGGCTACTTCGCCAACGGCGCTCACCACCTCAACGTCAACGTCTTTGGCGTCGAGAAGCTCAAGGACGCCATGGAGCATCCCGAGAAGCCCGAGTACGCCAACTTCACCATCCGCGTCTCCGGCTACGCTGTTAAGTTCATCGACCTTACCCGTGAGCAGCAGCTCGACGTTATCGCTCGTACCTGCCACGATCACATGTAAGACTCGCTGCCTATACCAGCGCATCTTCATGCAAAAGGCTCCCGTGCATAAGCGCGGGAGCCTTTTTTAATCGAGGACTGATGTAGAAAAGCGCCTTGACACCGTTGGGTATCAGGGCGCGATGAGATCATGGCGAAGCAGGAAACCGCCCTGGCATCACACGTAATGCCAGGGCGGTTGGGGCACGAACCATGGCGCCAAAGCAATCGGCACCATATACCCTATAGGTCGCGCCTGCAGTAGATGTGGGTGCAGATCTTACAGCTGACGCCGTACAGAACAAGTGCCACAACGATAGAGGCCACAACTGCAAACAAGAGGTTCGCCTCGATTGATTCAACAAACGCGGACACAACGCTGGAGGGCAGCAAGCGCCCGAGCAAAACGACCGTCACCGCAGCAACGACGCCGATGCCACACACGAAGAAACGCATACCGCGCGCCGTTCCAAACAACGTAACCAGCGGCATAACAAACGAACAAAGTAAAAGCGCTGCCGCGAGAGATACAACGCCTGCATAGAAAAGCGCTGTAGCCTGCTCAAATACAACAGCATTGGAAGCGATAGAGTCAACTGCAATCGCCAAAGGAACGCACAGCGCAATTGCACAGAGCCCAAATCCCAACACCACCGCATATCGACCAGCGATAAGGCTTCGACGAGAGATGGGCAGCGCCGCACGGAAGCGCGCCCATCCAGACTGATCATCGTATCCCGCAAGCGAGAAAGACATGAGCATCGTCATCATCGCGACCGACGCCCCCACCAGGCTGAAGGAATTGCCCGCAAAGAGCCAAACAATATCAATCACGACCACAGTCGAGATAAGCATGGGCAGAAATGGCTTAACACAAGCGATATCACAACGGATTGCCTCTTTCATCGGTCGGCCTCCCCCAGGTAAAAGTGCAAATACTCATCGATGCTCGCGCGATCGCAAGCTACATCCGGAAACGCCTCGGTAAAGGCAAAGCGATCGGGCACAAGCACGTCGACGCTGTAATCGCGACGCTGCATCCGCGCTCTGTCCACACATGCCATGACCTCGCCGGCTTGAGCCGCTGTACAGCGCGCGACACCCGCAACGTCGGTTATCTCCTCGCGCGGCAGATCGAACACGATGTGCCCTGCGTCAATCGCCACCACGCGGTCTGCAATCCGCTCAAGATCGCTTGTGATATGGCTTGAAAGGAGGACGCCATGGCCTGCTTCGCTCGCAAACGCACGCAGCTCGTCGAGGATCCCATCGCGCGCAATGGGATCTAGTCCAGCCGTTGCTTCATCAAGCAGCAGGAGGTCAGCATCGTGGCACAGGGCACAAATAAGCTGAAGTTTCATTCCCATACCGCGCGAAAGGCTCTTGACCTTGGCTTTGAGGCTCAGGCCATGTGCATCGCATAGCGCTTCGAACCGCTTCCAATTCCAGCACGGATATGCCGGAGACACACTTGCTGCCGCCTGGCGCACTGTATGATCGCTTGGAAACGGGCATGTATCCATGACCACGCCAATGCGAGCACGCAGTTCGCGCTGCAAAGCCCCATCTGCATTAGCGCCAAAGGGCTGCCCGAAGAGATTCAAGTCGCCCGAGTCAAGGCGAACCAAGCCCAAAGCCGCCCTGATAATCGTTGTCTTGCCAGCGCCGTTGGGGCCTACAAAGCCCACGACTTCGTTCTCCTTAACGGTAAGGTCAACATTTTGCAAGGCAAAGTCGTTGCTGATACGCCGGCTCGCGCCGCGCATCGATAACAGGTTCTCCATCCTTGTACCTTTCTATTCAAGGTCCTCAGGGACCATAAGGTCGAGCATGTCATGAAGTTGATCGCGCGTAAGGCCGATATCCCTCGCCTCCGCAGTGGCTTGTGCCATAAGATCTTCTACGAGGCGCATACGACGTTCGCGAAGCAATGCCTTGTTCTGCTGGGAAACAAAGCAGCCCTTGCCTTGCACCGTCTCGACAAGGCCCTCGCCTTCAAGATCGGAATAGGCGCGCTTGGTGGTAATCACGCTTATGCCCAGCCCATCGGCTAGCGCGCGAATAGAGGGCAGGCGCTCCCCCGCTTCGAGAGTACCGGATAAGATTTGCGCTCTGATCTGCGAGGATATCTGCTCATAGATAGGCTTTCCGCTTGAATTGGAGATGATGATATCCATAGACGATCCTTATCTGTGTATATCTGTTAAGCACAGTATATACACGCTATATACAGTTGTGCAAGAACTATCTCACAATTCAAAAGAAAACGTCCCCGACACCGCAAGGGCATCGGGGACGCAACATCATCTATCAGGCAAAACTCAGCGCAATAGCACGCAACTAGACGCTACTCCTGGGGCTTTTGAGCCTCAAACGTCTCTTGGACTGCGATTGCCTCTGCCTCATCGGCGTGAATATGGACGCCGTCGCCTGGGCGCTCAAGCTCGGGGATATAGCCGACGTAGGTATTGTCCACGGCGTTTTTGCTGGGGCTCTTCTTGGCGTACATCTTAACGGCACCGGTCGTCTTGTTGATGGCCTGGAGCGTGCCTGCACCTGCGACGCATCCTCCCGGGCATGCCATACCCTCAAGCAGATAGCCGTCATACTTGCCCTTCGTGGCCATCTTCATCATCTTGCGGCACTCGGAAAGGCCCTCGGCATTCGCAACCTTCACCTCGCGGTCGGGATGCACGCGATGAATCGCGTTGGCAACCGCCGTAGCCACTCCGCCCGAGACGGCAAAGCCGCGGCCATCGGCGCTCGCCACGTCAAAATCGCTCGATCCCTCGCCTGCGAGCTTGGTGTAATCGATGCCCTTCGCATCCATCATGCCCGCCATCTCCTCAAACGTGAGCACGAAGTCGACCTCGCTCTTTACGCTGCGGCGCATGGCCTCGAGCTTCTTGGCGGCACACGGCCCCACAAATACAATCTTGGCGTTGGGATGCTGTTTGCGAATGAGACGGGCCGTCAGCGTCATGGGAGTCAGTGCCATCGACACGCAGTCGGCGTGCTCCGGGAACTCCTTTTTCGCCATGACCGACCACGCGGGGCAGCAGCTCGTGCCCATGAAGGGAATCTTCTCGGGCACTTCCTCCAAGAAGTCACGCGCCTCCTGCACGGCACACAAGTCCGCGCCCAGAGCGACCTCTTCCATGCCTGAGAATCCCAAGTCGCGGAAGGCCTCGCGCAGCTTATCGACATTGCCCTTGCCGCCAAACTGGCCCACAAAGGCAGGCGCGACCTCGGCGATAACCTCGTCACCGGCGCGCACAGCCTGAATCACCTGGAAGATCTGGCTCTTATCGGCAATGGCGCCAAAGGGGCAGTTGACGAGGCACTGCCCGCAGCTCACGCACTTGTCGTAGTCAATCTGGGCACGACCGTGCTCATCGGAGCCAATCGCGTTCATGCCGCAAGCCTCCGCGCAGGGGCGCACATGGTGATGGATGGCCTGATACGGGCACACCTGCGCGCAGCGTCCGCACTTGATGCACTTGCTGTGATCGATGAAGGCCTTCTTGTCTTTAAAGGTGATAGCACCCTTAGGACAAATCTCGCGACACGGATGGGCCAAGCAGCCCTGGCAAGCACTCGGCATCACGCGATAGACATTGTCCTCGCAGGCGTTGCACGCAAACTTGATGACGTTGATGAGCGGCGGCTGATAGTACGTCTCGGGCTTTGCCGCCTCGGCCACTCCGTCGGAGAGCTTTGCCGGCTTGTCCACGCCCTGCAGCGGCAAGCCCATTGCCAGACGGATGCGCTCACCCACGACGGCGCGCTCCAAAAAGACGCTCTCGCGGTAGGCCGCCACGTCACCCGGAATGATTTTGTACGGCAGCTCATCGACCCAACTGTAGTCGCTGGCATCGCCCTCGCCGCTGCCCTCGGCATCCGCTCCACCCTGGTACGCCAGGCGTGCGACCTCGGAAAAAACAGTACGGCGAATCTTTGCGAGGCCTGTGTATACCCCGCGCATCGTGTTGCTCATAATCGTCCCCCTCTTGAACGATAGGCAGTTGTATATCATTGTAGAGTCATATCTTGAACATGGGGCACTGCAAGCAAAAATGCCCACCTTGCATCAAATCTTGAAAGGGCTCGAAATGAAATCTAACGCATTTGACAGCAGCATGATGATTAGCAGGCGCGGCTTTTTGTCCGCAGCGGGGCTCGGCATCATGAGCATCGCGCTCACCGGTTGCGGAGCCGAGGGCACTGCCGCCGGTACCAAAGGCTCCACAGCAGGATCGGCTGCGAGTAACTCGTCCACCAGCGTACGCGTCGCCTCGCTCAAGGGTCCCACCACCATCGGTCTCGTACACTTTATGGACCAGGCCGCATCCAAGGACAGCGGCCTTGCCAACAGCTATTCGTTCACCCTCTCCACGGCTGCAGACGAAGTGCTCCCCTCCCTTATCAAGGGCGATACCGACATCGCGCTCATTCCCGCAAACGCGGCATCGGTTGTGTACAACAAGACCAAAGGCGGCGTCACCTGCCTGAACGTCAATACGCTCGGCGTTCTTAGCGTGGTCACGGCAGACACGTCCATCGCCTCGCTCAAAGACCTTGCAGGCAAGACCGTCTACCTCACCGGCAAGGGAACCACGCCGGAATACGTGATGAATTACCTGCTTGACGCCGCGGGTATCGCCGGCAGCGTCATGCTCGAGTTCAAAAGCGAGGCAACCGAGGTCGTAAGCGTTCTTGCCTCGGATCCTACGGCTATCGGCGTGCTGCCGCAGCCCTTTGCCACCGCAGCCCTCGTTAAAAACCAGGCCCTCGTCGCTCCCATCGACCTCACCGAGGCATGGGACGAAGTATCCGAGCAAACGGGCGATGACAGCCAGCTCGTCACCGGCGTGACCGTCGTGCGCAACGAATTTCTTGACGAGTACCCCGAGGCGGTCGAGGAATTCCTCAAGGGCCAATCGGCAAGCGTGGATTACGTCAATGAGCATCCCGACAAAGCCGCCAAACTCGTGGTCGAGCAGGGCATCCTTGAGTCCGAGGCAGTGGCACAGAAAGCCATTCCCGCTTGTCACCTGGTATGCCTTACCGGCAAGGAGCTCAAGCAGGCGCTCGCCGGCTACCTCGAGGTGCTCCATCAGGCCGACGCATCGTCTGTAGGTGGCGCGCTTCCTGCAGACGATTTCTACTACCAGGCGTAAGACGCGCCTGTTCCCCCTGACACAGCGAACTGCCCCATGGATAAAAACACACCGATCGACAAGAAGATGACGAGCGCGCACGCCCTCATCCGCTGTGTGCCAATCATCTTTTGGCTTGCCGTGTGGCAGGTGGCAAGCATGCTGGACGGCAGCGGCGTTTTGCTTTGCGGACCGCTCGACGCCCTGTTTGCCCTTTGTCGCCTGTCAAGCACACAAACGTTTTGGAGCAGCATCTGGTTTTCCACATTACGCATCGTGGCGGGCGTTGTGGGCGGCTATCTCATCGCCGCCGTCCTTGCTGCCGCATCTTGGCATGCGCGCGCGGTGCGTACCCTGCTGCAGCCGGCGCTTTTGGCCATCAAGAGCACACCGGTTGCTTGCGTCGTCGTCATCTTGCTTATCTGGACCGGCGCGGCGAATGTCAGCGTCATCACGGTGCTGCTCCTGGTTGTGCCCGCCATCTACTTCGCTTTATGCACAGGGCTCGACAACATGGATGCGAGTAGACGCGAGCTCTTTGAGGTCTTTGGCATGCGTGGACAAAGACGTTTCTTCGCGCTCATATGGCCCGCAGTCCTCCCCTACCTGGAGGCTGCCAGCAGCACCGTCTTGGGCATGAGTTGGAAAGCAGGAATCGCCGCCGAGCTCATCGGCGTACCCACGGGCTCTATTGGCGAGAAAATCTACCAGGCAAAGCTACTGCTTGAAACACCCGATCTTTTTGCCTGGACGTTTTGCGTGATCTGCCTGTCATGGCTGTTTGAACACGGCGCGATGGCTCTTCTTCGCGGTACTTGGCCCCGTGCGGCGAAGCTCGCTTTACGGGCTCCACGCGGCGCTGCGGCAAAGGACCGCGGGGACCGCGGCGCATGCAAAGCCCGTCTGTACGCCCGGGGTCTCTTGATTGGATATGGCGCTGAGCCGTTGTGTGAGCCCCTCAGCTTCTCGCTCGGCCCATCTTCTTGCCTGTGCCTTCAAGCCCCCTCGGGCACAGGCAAGACAACCCTCCTGCACACCATGGCGCAGCTGCAGCGCCCTCTTGGCGGAACTATCGAGAATACCGCCCGGAGACGTTCGATGGTGTTCCAAGATACGCGCCTTGTCGAAAACCTCGACGCTCTCGATAACATCCTGCTCTTTGCGAGTCCCGACCTTGTGCGCGACGAGGTGCGCGGCCTCGCCTGCGAGCTGCTGCCAGAAGATGTGCTTTCTCGCCCCGTGCGCGAGCTTTCGGGTGGGCAGAAGCGCCGCGTCGAGTTGACGCGCGCCTTTGCCGCTCCAGGCGAGCTTGTGCTATTAGACGAGCCGTTTGGCGGACTCGACGCGCAGGCGCATTCTTGTGCGCTCGCGTTTGTGAAACGGCATGGCGCCGGGCGTATCGTCGTTTTTGCCACGCATGATGCGAACGACGCCCAAGCGCTTGGGGCGCAGATACTCGAGCTGTAACGGCGCTCGCAGCACAAGGTAGCTCTTGGGTCAGAATCAGATCGCAACCGGCGCGGCGCGCAGAGAGGGGTGGGCTCGGCTCGTTGACGCACTGGGTTGCGATGACGCAGCCAGCCTCCCGGCAGCCCAGCTACTTGTGATACGGCTCGCCGCGACTGATTTTGATGGCGCGGTAGATTTGCTCCAGCAGCACCACGCGTGCCAAGTTATGCGGCATGGTGATGCGGCCAAAGGAGAGCGTCTCGTTCGCGCGGGCTCGCACGGCATCCGACACACCGTCGGAGCCACCGATGATAAAGACGATGTCGCTGCTGCCGCGCAACGCAAGCTGGTCGAGTCGTTTGGAGAGCTCCTCACTCGAGCGCTCCTTACCCTCGATGGCGAGAAGGATCACATGCGCGCGATCGGGAATCGAAGAGAGGATCGACGCCCCCTCGCGATTGCGCGAAGCATCGACGCCGCCAGCACGCGCAGGGTCGATATCGGCAACCTCGTGCACCTCAATCTTGGCATAGCCGCCCAAACGCTTGAGATACTCGGCACAAGCATCCTTCCAAAAACGCTCTTTAAGTTTGCCTACAGCGATAACGGTGTATTTCATCGGTTCTCCCCCGTAACGACAGCTTGCCGAGACGCGCCGTCGCAATTCTATTGGCGATCGTAGCAATCTTCATCGACGATGAAGTAGGTGCGGATGTAGCCCTGTTGCGAAACAATCGCAAACTCGCCCGTCTTTTTGAGGAAATAGACGTCGTCCCCACCCTCCACCTGCGTTTTATGCAAGGCATTGGGGTTGGAGATAACGCCCTCGGCACCCGCTTGATAGCTATCTGCAGAATCATACCGCATGGGAGATGATTCCTTTGCACGCAGCGCCTTTTGCAAGCTGCGTTCAAAGCCGTATGATGGTTTTTCGTTCATATGGTACGTATGCAAAGGAGACTCATGTTCAACGTGGTTTTGTACCAACCGGAAATTCCGGCGAATACCGGCAACATCGGACGAACCTGCGTTGTCACCGGAGCACGCCTCCATTTAATTGGCCCCTTGGGATTCTCGCTTGACCATAAGACTGTGCACCGCGCGGGCCTTGGCTATTGGGAAAACCTCGACGTGCGCACCTATGAGAGCTGGGAGGACTTCTTGCGTCAAAACGAGCTCGCTCGCGATGATGAGCGCCTGCACCTCTTGACCAAAAAGGCGCGCCGCACGTATGCACAAAGCAGCTACCACGATGGGGATTACCTGGTATTTGGTAGCGAAAGCAACGGCATTCCCGAGGAACTGCTGGCTTGTTCGCCCGAACGTTGCGAGCGCATCCCCATGCTCCCCGACGAAGCGTCGCTTGCCAACGCCGAAGCCTGGGAGGCGCACGAGCAAGTGCTTGGGCACAGCGAACCCGATCATGAGGCGATTTTGCAGCAGGACATCTGCGGCAATTTTATCGACCCCACAAGCTATCGCATTAGCGCGCTCAATCTCTCCAATTCCGCTGCCATAGTCCTCTATGAAGCACTACGCCAGACAGACTTTCCCGGAATGTAGCGCTGCGGCTTAGTGCTCTTTTTGCCAATCAAATGCGATACGCGGCGTTCCATCGGAAACGTAAATAACCCCCGCTCTCGCAAAGCCATACTTGCGAATCGCATTTTGCATGGGGATATTATCTTCATGCGTATCGATACGCAGGGCATCGGCGTGCTGCTGGCAAAACTCAAAGCAGGCCTTGGCAACACCATGCGTCTTGCCGTTTGAGGCCACGCGATGGATCACATGATACGGTGCGTCGAAGTTCCATGCGCCGTCTTCGATATGAGCATAGGTGACATCGGGTCCAGCTATAAAGGCAAACGTTCCCACCACGGCGCCGTCTTCCACGCATACGTAGCTGTTGCCGCGTACGATATCAGCGCGCACCTTGTCTTCCGAGGGGCTGCCCTTTGGCCACTGCGTTTTATTGCCGTGAGCGCGCATAAAGGCCCGTGCGGCATCGAACGTTGCCATGACCTGTGGCAAATCGGCCTCAGTGGTTTTGCGGATCTTCATAGCATAGCTCTCCCAATGTGCCCCACGGGATATGCGGCGTTGCGCCCACACTCCCAAACAATTGCAAACGCCCCCTATCGTACTCAAAGATGCGCGATAATGACCCCAAGCAACCCCGGCAACGCAAGGATTTTACGATGGGCAGCAAGAAGCGTTCGGCACGCGAAAAGCAAAAGATGGCCTTTTTGGCAGACCTTGGCAACGAGGACATGGGCGTGTCCGACAGCCTCTTTGCCGCCGAGGACAAACGCCGCGACCGCATGCATGCCAAACATGAAGAAGCCCTGCGTTACAAGTCCTGCGAGCGCAAGACGCGCTACAACAGCCGGCTCGAAGCCCAAGACGCCATTGCTGCTTGCGCCGCCCATGGACGCGGCGGTCTTACTTGCTACAAATGTTCCTGGTGTGGAGGTTGGCATCTCACGTCTCATCCGCAGCGATAACGCGGGCGCGGCCGAGCGCCGGCACCTCTAAAAGGCGAGGACGTCGTAGCGAACGGCCTTGCCTTTGAACTGAGCGCTCGGTTTGGCATCTGCAAGAAGCGGTCCCTTTACGGGGCGCTTGATCACGATTTTGCGCGCGCCCGTTGCTCGCGCCGCGGCAAGAAGTGCGGCCTCATCCGCACAGGGCCGCTCTAAGTGATGCAGCAACTGGAATTTTTTCTTAACCGAAGCGCTCTTGGTGCGCCCGGGAAACATCGGGTCCAAATAGACCGCGTACGGAACGATGCCCGCCGTCACAAGCTCTGCCATGCCCGCAATGCTATCCCCCACATGGAGGCGCATGCGGGCGGCCGCCTCGCTCAAACGCGGATCGCTCGCCGCGCGCTCCAGAGCATCGGCCAGCAGCGCACTGATAACCGGGTTGCACTCAAACATCTCGACGGTATAGCCCGCCGCAGCCAAGAGCAGCGAATCCTCGCCAAATCCTGCCGTCGCGTCAAAGGCAACCGGATGTTCCACGCCGCGAGCGCGCGCGGCACGGACCAGCAGCTCACGCTGCAGGGCCCCTTGCTTAAGACGAGGAATCATGTGCGTAAAATCGGCAATAAGCTGCATGGTCCCGTCGGTGAGGGCCAAGCCTTCCGGCGTTTGGACAAGCTGCAGCCCCGCCGCGCGTGCTTCTTCCTGTGAACGGCTCATTTACGCCTCCCAACGGTCGAATGTGACAAAATAAACCTGTCGACTTTTTGTCACATGGGGCGGTGGTATTGGGCGATGAGAAACTCGATGGGCGTTTGGAGCTGCTCGAGGTTCGCCAGGCGCTCGCGGTCTTCGCGGCGGGTGCGGTAGTAGTACGGCGTCATCTGGAATACCGCCTCGATATCGGCAGGAGTGGCGAGCGTGATCTGTGCCACGACCTTGCGGGTCGCGACCAGCTCGAGTTCCGTTGTCTGCGGCAGCTTCTCGTCATTCAAATACGGAGTGTCGTAGAGCACCTCTTTGAGACCCCACAGGTGGCGAGCGCCGGGAATGACCGTGTAGAGCGAGGCACCCGGCTTGAGCACGCGTGCAAATTCATGCTCGTTAAAGGGGGCAAACAAGTGCGTCGCCATGTCAATCGATGCATCGGCAACAGGGATAGCGCGCATGTTGGCAACAAAATACGTGGCGCCACCGCGCTTGGCAGCCAAGCGCACCATCTCTTTGCCCAGATCAAAACCGTAGGCGTCAACGCCTTCAACCGAGCCCATAGCGGAAGTGTAGTAGCCCTCGCCGCAGCAGATATCGAGCAGCGCCAAAGGCTCCCGACCCGAGTGGGCGGAGACCTGCTCGCGCACGGTGTCCACCAACGCGTCGCGCAAGGGGGCATAATAATCCTGGTTTAGAAAATCGCGCCTGCTACGCGCCTGACTCTTGGGGTCGCCCATGGAGTCACCGCTTTTATTGGAGCGCAATAAATTAAGGTAGCCTTCGCGCGCGCGGTCAAAACGGTGCCCCGAGGGACACATCGCACCGCGATTGTCCGCCTGAAGCTCTTGTCCGCATACAGGGCAACGTAGCATGCTCATTCCATTCCATCGTCAACAAAACCTGAACCCCATTGTGGCACATCACGCTCTTGCACCGCCAAGCTCCTTGACCTCGCCATCCAAACTGGAGCAAAATCGTCGTAGCTTTTACCCTCCATCTGCCTAAAGGGGCCTCATGACCGAGCGCACGCATATTGACGAATGGTTCGAGCAGCTGCCCGAAGACGTAGTATCCCAAACGCAACGTCTCCTGGAACACGTCGACACCATGCGCCAAACCGAGACCATCTATCCCGCGCAGGAGAACATCCTCAACGCGATTGCACTCACCGCGCCCGCAAATGTACGCGCTGTGATTTTGGGCCAAGACCCCTATCACGGGCCCGGCCAGGCCATGGGTCTCTCGTTCTCGGTCCCCGAAGGACAAAAGCTGCCCCCGAGCCTGCGCAACATCTATAAGGAGATGGCCGCGGACCTTGGGTGCACAGCGCCCATCAGCGGAGACCTGACCTCTTGGGCGCAGCAAGGCGTCCTTTTGCTCAACACCACGCTCACGGTGCGCGAGCACGCGGCAAACTCCCATGCCAAGCTGGGATGGAAAACGCTTACCGACGCGATCGTACGACTCTGTCTACAGCTTGAGCAGCCGGTCGTATTCCTCACCTGGGGACGCCACGCCATCGATATGGTCGAGGCAGCACGCAAGGCCACGGGCGCAAGCGCAAACAAGTTCTTCCTTGCCTCTACGCACCCCTCGCCGCTCTCTGCCACGCGCGCCGCAGGCGACCTTCCCGCCTTCATGGGTTCGCACCCCTTCTCGCGCGCCAATGAGCTGCTTGCCCAGCACGGTGCCGCCCCCATCGATTGGTGCGCCTAGCCAACGCGTCGCAACACCACCGCATAAAAAACGCGACGGGCATGTGCCCATCGCGTCTAAATCAACAGTCAATCCTGTTCGCGCGTTACGCCTGCAGGCAAGCGGCTAGCTCGTCCAGGTTGCGAGCAAACGAGATGCCCCGTAGGCGCTCGGGTGAGGTCAAATCGCACGCCACCATACGGTCGAGCTGCTCTGCCAGAGGGTTGTAATAGCCGTTAAGGTTGTAGAAAACGCACGGCGCATCGAGCTGCCCCAGACCGATCATGCTCATGATCTGAGAGATTTCCTCAAGCGTGCCCGTACCGCCGGGAAACGCCACAAAGGCATCGCCCAGCTCGATCATCTTTGCCTTACGCTCGGCAATATCGGGCGTGACGATCAGACGGGTGAGGCCCTCCAGTTGCAAGACAGAATCGACAAAGAATTGCGGTTCTACGCCCGTAACCTCGGCACCCGCTTCAAGCGCCGCCAAGGCAAGCTCGCCCATGAGGCCCGTCTTGGACCCACCATACACCAGGGAATTTCCCGAGGTGCCAATCCAGGTGCCCAGCTCGCGCACAGCCCGTCTGAGCTGTGGGTCGCATCCCTCGCAGGCGCCCAAATACACGGTGATGTTCATGCTCGATGTTTCCCCTCAAACTCCAGCATCAAACGCTCGTTAGAACGAGATGTTGCCGAACTCGGAGAGCTCAAGGCCCTCGTTGTGGTCGGTCGCCCAATCCACATTCCACGGGCTCGTAAACAGCAGCAGCTTGCCGCCGCGCATATCCTCGACGCGCAGTGTGTCGCGCGTGAGCGAAAGCGCCGGAATATCGATGGTGTCCGGGTCGTTCATAATCCAGCGGATATCGGTGTAGGAAAGCGGCTGACGGCGCACCTCGACGTGATACTCGGACTTAAGGCGTTGCTCGAGCACCTCGAACTGCAACACGCCCACAACGCCCACAATCACGCTCTCCATACCGGCACCCAGCTCGCGGAAGATCTGGATGGCGCCCTCCTGGGCAAGCTCCTCCATACCCTTGACGAACTGCTTGCGTTTGAGCGTATCGACCTGCGTGATGCGCGCAAAATGCTCCGGTGCGAACGTGGGGATCTGCGGGAACTGCACACGCTGTTTGCCCGCGCACACCGTATCGCCAATGGAGAAGATGCCCGGATCGAACAGTCCCACGATGTCGCCGGCATAGGCCTCGTCGACGATCGCGCGGTCGTCGGCCATCATCGCGGTACCCGTGGCCAGCTTGAGCTTGCGGCCGCCCTGCATGTGGAAGGCGTCCATGCCGCGCTCGAACTTGCCCGAGCAGATGCGCACAAAGGCAATGCGGTCGCGGTGGTTCTTGTCCATATTGGCCTGGATCTTAAAGACGAAGCCAGAGAAGTCGTTGGTCGCAGGGTCCACGGGCTCGCCCGTAAGGGTGTCCTTGTAGGGCAGCGGCGTGGGCGCCAAGCGCAAGAACTCTTGCAGGAAGGGCTCCACACCAAAGTTGGTGAGCGCCGAGCCAAAGAAGGCGGGGCTGAGCTTGCCGCAGGACACGGCGTCGAGGTCCAACTCATCGCCCGCACCGTCGAGCAGTTCGATATCGTCCATCAGGTTGCGATGGTTCTCCTCACCAATGAGCTCGTCGAGCTTGGCGTCGCCCAGCTCGGCCTCGACCTCGGCGACCTTCTTGGTAGCGTTGGCATGGCCATCGCCCTCGAAGGCGATCACGTGGCGCGTCTGTCGATCAAAGACGCCACGGAAGTTGCGGCCAGAGCCAATCGGCCAGTTCATGGGATACGTATTGATGCCCAGAACGTTCTCGATCTCTTCCATGAGCTCAAAGGGATCGCGAGCCTCGCGGTCGAGCTTGTTCACAAAGGTGAAGATGGGAATGTGGCGCAGGGTGCAAACGCGGAACAGCTTGATGGTCTGAGCCTCGACGCCCTTGGCGGCGTCGATCACCATGACGGCGGCGTCGGCAGCCATAAGCGTACGGTAGGTATCCTCGGAGAAGTCCTGGTGGCCAGGGGTGTCAAGGATGTTCACGCAGCAACCGTTGTAGGAAAACTGCAGCACCGAAGAGGTGACGGAGATGCCGCGCTCTTTTTCGATGTCCATCCAGTCGGATACGGCATGCTTAGAGCTCGACTTGCCCTTAACGGAGCCCGCCGTCTGGATGCTGCCGGTATAGAGCAGCAGTTTTTCGGTAAGGGTCGTCTTGCCGGCGTCGGGGTGCGAAATGATCGCAAACGTGCGACGCGAGGAAATCTGATCAGACAGGGATGCCATGCGTGTCCTAACTGGTATCGGTATGCGTAACGTGCGAATATGCAACCTTAGCATTGTAGCGCGAGCCATAGAGCGCGGGCAACGAGGACCACGCCGTTATCGCATACGATCGGCCAATTTCGGCCGCTACTCCACGCTCTTGAGGCTTTCTACCATGTCGATGCGGCGAAGCTTGGAACGCATGAACAGCGTCACGATCACCGAGAACATCATGGTGAGGATAAACGCGATGATAAAGCTCGAGGGATGAATGTCGCGACCGAACATCACCTGGTCCACCTCGGCGGTCACGATCACGTAGCCCTCCATAAAGATGCCCAGCACAAGACCCACAAGCGAGCCAATGAGCGCCAGCAGCAACGTCTCGCGATAGATATAGGCATTGACTTCATGCTGCGTAAAGCCCAAGACCTTAAGCGTCGCGATTTCGCGCACACGCTCGGCAATGTTGATGTTGGTAAGGTTGTAGAGCACCACGAATGCAAGGGTCGCCGCAGCAACCACCAGCACCACCACAACCGAGTCCACGCTCTTGAGCATGCTGCGGTAGCTGTTGATGGTCTCGTCGTTATAGCTCACGGTCTTCACGCCGTCGGTGGCCAGCAAATCGTCGCTCACCTTGTCGCGCGTGGCCTCATCTTCTTTCACACTCGCATACAGCGTGGTAAACGAGGCCTTCTCGCCAAACGTCTTTTCATAAAGCGTCGGAGTCATGATCACGTAGTGCGCCACGTAGTTCTCAACCACACCTGCCACGCACACTCGATATGCCTTGCCCGTGGGGTTGCCAATGGCATCCTGCGCGTAGATATCAACCGAGTCACCTGCTTGCACGCCCAGCTCGGTGGCAAGCTTCTCGCTGATGAGCGCACCCGTGTTGTCAAGCGCCATCGTCTTGCCCGAGACGCGGTCGCGCAGCGTATGGAACTCGGAATACGACTTGACCTTTTGCGGCACGTCAAGCTCGACCATCTGGTCGGAATCGTTGTCGCGAGCGCCCGCCTGGCGCACCACCATGTTCTCGGTCGCAAGCCAGGTGGAAGAGCCGGCGGAATCCTCATCGATGCGCTCGGTCGCAGTCTTTTTCTGCGCCGCGGTGACATCTTCATCCATGCGCACAATCGTGTTGTAGTGGTACAGCTCGCCAAACTGTTTGTCGATGATGTCGTTGATGGAATTCTCCAGGCCAAGGCCCGTGAGCAGCAGAGCCGTGCAGCCGGCGATGCCGATGATGGCCATGCAGAAGCGTCGCTTATAGCGGAAGAGGTTGCGCGCGGTGACCTTCCACGAGAAGGTCAGACGACTCCAAACGGGGCGAATGCGCTCCAGCAGAATGCGCTTGCCCGCCTTGGGCGCACGCGGGAGCATGAGCGTCGAGGGCTTCTCGCGCAGGGTGGCCGCCACGGCAAACCAAGTGGCCAGCACGGTGATGCCAATGCCAAGGCCTGCCGAGGACAGGGCAATGGGCGCATCGATAGGCACGGGCCTGCAGGGAACGGCGTAAATGATGGCATAGGCTTCCATGATGAACCACGGCAGGAACGTAGAGAGCGCCAGGATACCCACAATCGAGCCTGCACCGCTCGCGATGGCCGCATAACCCAGATACTTGCCCGTAATGCGTGCGTTGGAATAGCCCAGCGCTTTATAGGTGCCAATGAGCATACGGTCCTCGTCCACCATGCGCGTCATGGTGGTGAGCGAAACAAGTGCTGCAACCAAGAAGAACAGCAGAGGGAAGACCTGCGCGATCTGGTCGATACGCCCGGCATCGGAGCGGTAGCTCTCAACGCCCATGTTCTTCTTTAAGTCGAGGGTGTAGACATCGGCGTCCATAGTAGCGATATCGTCCACCTTGGCCTGAGCCTCTTCGAGCTGGGCCTCGGCGTCGGCAAACTGGCTTTGGGCATCGGCGCGCTTTTGCGCAAGCTCGGAGCTGCCCGCCTGCCACTGGGCAAAGCCCTCGTCGTACTGGGCCTGACCTTCTGCGAGCTGAGCCCTTCCGCTCTCAAGTTGTCCCGCGCCCGACTGCAATTGTGACAGCGCCGCGTCGAGGCTCTGCTGGGCTGTGGCAAAGCCGTTCTCGGCAGCTGCCTTTTGAGCCGCAAACTCTGATCGCGCGGCGTTCAGGCCTTCGGCCACGCCGGCGGTTTGGGAATCAATCTGTGCGATGCCACCTTTGAGCTGGAAAATTGCACCCTCAAGCTGGGTCTTTTGCCCCTCGAGGGTTTGTTTTTGCTGTTGCAGACCCGCAAGCTCCGCCTGGGCCTGAGCGAGCTGCTGTTCACAGCTGGCCTTTTGCTGCTCGAGCGTAGCGCGCGCCGGATCGTCCGCGGGAAGAGCATCAATCTGCTGCTGAAGCTGATTGATGCTCGCCGTCAGCGTATCGATGCCTGCCGTTGCCTGCGTAATGCCGGCGTCGACCTGGGCAAGGCCGTCCTGTACCTGGTCGAGGGACGTCTGCGCGGTATCGAGCTGCTCGGCAAGCTGCGCGCGCGAGGCCATCACCGCATCGTACTGTGTCTGCGCGTTGTCTATCTCGGCCTGAGCTTGCGCCAAGGCCGCATACGTCTGCCGCTTTTGGGCCTCGAGCTCCACGGTTCCTGCCTCGTACTGGGCCTTACCGTCGCGCAACTGCGCCTCGCTTTGCGCTATGCGGGCGCGCGCCGATTCCAGGTCTGCCGCAGCACTATCGAGTTGAGCCTTCGCGCTATCGAGTTCCGACTGGCCGCTGGCAAGCTGAGCCTCGGCATCTGCCTTCTTGCGTTCGTATTCCGCACGCTTCTCGTCAAGCTCGGCCTGTGCCTCCGCACGCAAATCATCCAAACGCGAAGTTTTGATGTCGTTGGAAATCGCATCGATACGAGCGGTTACCGCATCGACCTTTTGCTGATACGCGTCACTCGACCAGCGCTCATCGCGCGCCCCCTCCACAGAGATAAACGCCTCGGTGTAAGGGTAGTCTTCTGCAAAGGCGCCATCGGGAACATAAGCGAAGCTCGTCAGCTTGCCGCTGCCCAATGAGGTTGACCCCATGCTGGTCGAGCAGGTATAGTAGCCCGATTTGCAAAAGCCCACGATGGTAAACTCGCGCACGCTAAACGTATCGCCCAGGTCCTGCGTGCCCTCGATCAAGCGCACCTTGTCGCCGATCTTCACGTCGCTTTGCCACACCGTGTCGGCCGAAAGCAGGCACTCATCTGCAGCTTTAGGCCAGGTGCCGCTTGTGAGAATCGGGCGGTTAAGGTAGTCGTCATCTTTAGACGTGGTGCTCACGCCGTCGTACTCGCAGGCACGAGCTGCATCCACATCGAGCGAGTGGTAGCGCAAGGTGCACTGAATGCCGTCAACGTCGGAGATAGCATCGGCCTCGTAGGCGGGCATAACGGCAGCCACGCCCTTGACCGCACGAATCTGGTCGATCTGGTTATCGTCGAGGCCCACCGTCGACACCACGCGGGCGTCGGAAAGGTAGGTGCCGTCGTAATACTCGTCCCCCGCCAGGCGCATGTCGGGGCCGGTCATGCGCAAGCCGGCAAAAAAGCCTGTTCCCAGTGCCGCGATGATAGCGATAGCGATAAAACGCCCCCACGAATGGGTAACGGAGCGAATCACATCTTTGGTAAATGCGCTGGCCATCGCATGCACTCAATTCTCGGCGATATTTCTTGCAGTCTTTGTTTTATTGTAAGCGACTAGCCCGTTATTTGCGCCGGCGCGGTGGACGGGAGCTACAGGGCCGCAGCCGCGTTCCAAGGGCGGATCTTCTTGAGCTCGGGCGCAAGCTTCCTGCGAGCAATCTCCATGTCATAAGCCGCTTGCGCACGCAGCTCACCCCGGCGGCGTCGTGTATGAGACAATACGTTCTACGAACGCACTCTTTTGAAAGGCCCGCAGCATGAACAAAGCGGCAACAAGTCAATCCCTTTCACCCCGTCAGTCCATCGCGGTGGGCATTACGCTGTTCTCGATGTTCTTTGGAGCCGGCAACCTCATCTTGCCGCCCATGCTCGCACTCCAGGCGGGCACCTCCACCGTCCCGGCAATGATCGGCTTCCTTGTCGCCGGTATCGGCCTGCCGGTACTCGGCATTGTGGCCGTAGCGCTCGTAGGCACGGCACGCGAGCTAGCCGACCGCGTCCATCCGCTGTTCTCGAGCATCTTCGTCGCAGCCATCTACCTGGCCATCGGCCCCTGTCTCGCCATTCCGCGCACCAGTTCAACCGCCTTTGAGATGCTCATCCCGCTCTTCCCGCAGGGCGCACCCATCGGCACCATCCGCCTGGTCTTCTCCATCGTGTTCTTTGCCGTGGCATACGCCCTTGCCATGCACCCCGGAGCCCTCACCAAGCTTCTCGGACGTATCACGGGGCCTGCGCTCATCATCTTGCTGGTTATGGTCGTAGGCTCATCGCTCGTCTCGCCCGCCGGTGTGGCGCAAGCGCCCCAGGCGCCCTACGATAGCGCCGCCCCCATCCAGGGATTCCTTACGGGATACCAAACCATGGACTTGCTCGCTTCTCTCACCTTTGGCCTCGTTATCGCCGAGAATATCAAGGGGCTCGGTGTGAGCGATTCGCACGGTCTCATGCGCGAGATCTCGCGCGCGGGAATCGTCGCTGGCATCCTTATGGCACTTGTCTACTGCGGTCTGGCGCAGGTGGGTGCCAGCTTTGGCTCGGTCATGCCGAACGCCACCAACGGTGCGGCGCTGCTCACCGCCTCGGCAACGCTGCACTTTGGCATTGCGGGAACGCTAATCATCGCCGCCATTTATCTGCTTGCCTGCCTGAACGTCTGTATTGGTCTTATCAGCTGCTGCGGCACCTACTTTGCCGAGACCTTTGGCGCGGCAGCCCCCGGTGCGCAGACGCGCGTGCTGGGCCGTATCCCCTACGCAGGCTGGGCGGCGGCCTTTGCCATTTTTTCCTGCGTGGTCTCAAACGTTGGCCTCGACGCCATCCTGACGTTTTCGGTCCCGCTGCTGAGCGCGCTCTACCCCGTCTCCATCGTCTTCGTGATCATGGGAATGGCGCATCGCGCCTGCGACCGCCTGCCCCTCACCTGGCCCTGGGCCATTGGTGCCACAACGATCGTGAGCGTTGCCACGGCTCTGCGCGATGCGTTCTTTGCCGGTACGTGGCTGCCCTTCGACGCCCTGCCGCTTGCGAGCCTGGGCTTTGGCTGGCTGCTCCCCGCCCTTTGCGGTGCCGCCGTAGGCGCCATTCTCTCGGCCACACGCACAACAAAATAGGTCGGAGCGGGCGCCCAAAGGAACCCGCCCCGACCTTGGCACAATGGAAAGAGGAGTATCGAATTAGCAGCAGGCGTGTTTGCGCTCCTGGGTGAACAGCACGATGCCGATGAGCGCCGGAATGCACACGGAAAATGCCAGCACCGCGGCGTCGCCAAAATGGAACGCGGGGATGCCGATGAACAGGCCCGCGCAGTACGGGATGAGCCAGATGAGCCACACGCAGATGCTCAGCTTGTGGAAGCCCCGACGATTCTGCTCACTGCCGCGCATGGTAACAAACGTTGCCCACAGGGCATGGAAGAGCATGAAGATGATGGCCAGCAGGCCGGTGATGGCGTGCAGCGGGGAGACAGCCGCAGCCGAGGTGCGGGCGATGGTGGTCATGATGGTGGTGCCCGTTGTGTCGCAGATCAGGCCCAACCAGAACAGCACGAGGTGGCTCTTCTTAAGCGTACCGGCGCGGCGCTCGCCAAAAACGCCAATGGTATAAAAGACAAGAGCGAGCGTGATCGCCGTTGACGCAGGCATAATCAACGAATTCATAGGTATGTGATTCCTCCAAAGTCGATATCGCGCCGGATGCGCTAGTTGCCCTCGGCTTCGAATCATATTGTGGAATCGCCGCACCTGAACATCAAAGGTGCCTTGTTCATGTCTTACGCGTTGTAGAGCGTCCTTCGAAGAAGACCGAAAAGAATAGGGCAGTTGTTCTCCCCCGCATGCAGCGCGTTGAGCATGTTGTCGAACGTGAAACGGCACACCGACGCGGCGTCAAAACCCTCAGGCAGGTCTGTACGGACGGCGGCGTCGTTTTCGTAAACCTCTGCCAAACCGCGCAGGGCATGGTTCAAAATCTGCTGCTCACGCAGATGGGCCGCATTTTTCTCGGCCGCGGGGAGCACCTCGGCACCTTTGAGCCAGCAGCGCCTAAAGCGGTCGAGCACCATGACGAGCGACGCATAGAGGTCCTCGCAATAGTCGACAAAACCCTTGTGCACGTCGAGGTGGCAAAAGCCGTCGAAGACAGAACGGCGAAAGAACAGCTCGATAGTTGCCGTGGTGAGCTTGTCCTTAGAAGCAAAGTGGTTGTAGATAGTGCCCACGCTCACATGGCACGTCTGCGCCAGCGAGCGGATGGAAAGCGCCGAGAGGCCCTGCGCATCGGCGATGCGATATGCCTCTCCCAAGAGTTCATCACGAGAAATAACGCTCGAAGCCATCCAGTCGCCCCTGTTGCGCCTGCACGTTCTAGATTGCTCGTATCAAAGATGGTAAAACAAACAGAGCGTGCCGTGGTGACGCATCAATACCTGCAACGTGTGACGAGCCGTCTACTCGAACCAGGCGATGGCGCGGATGGGAGAGCCGTCGGAGTCCTTGATCCTCAGGGGGCAGCAGCTAAACCAAAAGAGGTCGTCGCCGCAGCAATCCAGATTTTTAAGGTTCTCGATATTCACGATGTCGCAGGAAGAGAAGAGCTTCTTGTGGCGCGTAAGGTTCTCGTCGGCAATGGGATCCAGGCCGATGACGTCAAAGCCGATGCCTTTGTAGTCACCTGCGATAATAAAGTCGAGCACTTCTTCGTCCACGCAGGGATAGTCGCCAAAGTAGGCGTCCGTACCCCAGTATTCGTCCCAGCCCAGATTAAAGAGGAGAAAGTCTGCCTGGGAGAGCTTGTCTCCATAGGGACGAAGCTGCTCCATGGTGATGGCACCACCTTCTGGCAGGTCACAGCAATCGATAACAAGGGCCTTGCCGATAAACTGGCTTGCGGGGAATTCGTCAAGCGTTGTCCTGTCGGAGAACAGATGCGAGGGCGAATCCATGTGCGTGCCGGCATGGGAGGACATCTGCAGTAGCGTCTCTTTGAAGCCGTCCTTCTCGTACGTGCCGGCAAGTGCAAGCCGAGGCGTGTCCGAGCCCGGATAGACCGGCATGTCCTGGGTGATGGTATGGGTAAGGTCGATAACGCGCATGATGGATCCTTTCGAGCTTGTCCCATCGTATCAAAGCGGCGCGATGGGACCGAGAGGTTTGGCCCAGTTATAGGCCAACTTGCCCCGTGCAACAAACGGTTGCTTGGATTGGCTGCCTGTGCCGCTTAAGCTTGCACTATCAAGAAACCCGCTGGAAGGAGAGCCACTATGGCCTTTGCCGAGAACCTTATTGCCGTACGTCGAGCGCATGACCTTACGCAAGAGATGCTTGCAAGCAAGCTCTTTGTGACGCGCCAGGCCGTGAGCCGCTGGGAACGTGGGGAAGTTACGCCCGGAATCGACATGATGAAACTCATCGCCGCCGTCACCGGCGAGCCGCTGTCGCACCTTTTGGAGATGCCCGAGCATTATTGCGAGAGCTGCGGCATGTACCTCACCTCCGACGATTGTGGCACCGATACGAGCGGCAAGAAGACCGACCATTACTGCAAATGGTGCTATGAGCACGGAGAATACACGTACGAGACCACGATGGAAGCCATGATTGAGGATTGCGCCCCGCGCTTGGCAGAGAATACGGGCATGACACTTGACGAGGCGGTGTCCCTCATGGGCGCCGTGTTGCCGCAGCTGGAGCGGTGGCGCGCGGCGCGCGAGAACGAGGAGCGTTATGGCGAAGAAGCCCGCGGGCTTTACGGAAACGAGACGATTGATGCTGCCAATGAGCGCCTGTTGGATATGGACCCGGCAGTGTGGAATGACATGAAGGAGCTTGAGCGAGCGATTCTGGGCCAGCTCGATTGCCATGGCAGAAGGCGACCCGTGCGGCCCCGAGGCGAAAAAGTTGGTGAAAATGCATCGCCGGTGGGTGGGTCTCCACTGGGGAAGTGAGCCCGAAGACGAGGCTTACCTGGGGCTTGTTAAGGGATACCTTGCCGACCCACGGTTTGTGTCCTATTACGATGACCCCTGCGGAGCTGGCGCCACCGCGTTTCTTGTTGAGGCTGTAGAGAGTAGGATGTAGGGCGAGGGCAGGAAATCTGCTGCATTTCCATGACCTCCTCGCTCTTTCGCTGAGACATCTCCGACAATCGCCGGATATCCGCAGAAAGCGCGGCCTCGTCATCTAATTATCCAAACATTAACCCCGCATTCGCGGGGACCATTGAACGCGTGCCCTGCCCCAAGGCGATACGCTAGGATCATCCCCGCATACGCGGGGAACACGTCTCGGCATCGAGAGGAGCCAGACCTGGCGCTCTTTCTTCCTGACGGAAGACACGACCGTCGCGTTTCACAGCTGCGAGACGTGCTTCCGCCATAGGCCACCGTAGCTATTGGTGACACTCCTTGCGATCTCGCCGAGCACGAGCCTGGACGCCATCTTTGGCATGTATCACTCGTCCCAACACTGCTTGAAGTCGCGCGGCCCAATCTTCCGCATGCATCCCGATGACGAGTTCTCACTATATGGCGTAATAATCGCGTCCCATCAGAGATTCTCCGTCTCCGGGATGAACCCTTCGCAATGATTCAGAACTCGCACGAGAAGCTTTTTGTATGCATTTGTATTGCCTAGGCTACGAAACCAGATTCTCGCCGCCGAGCCTGAATGTCAACAGGGGCAGGGCCAGGTCTCCGCGAACCCCGCCGGACGCCAGGACCTCGGCGATTCTCCTCGCGTATGCGTACAGGTCCTCTGCGCCAACCGAGAGGACAAGCGCGTTGAGCAGGTTCTCGTCGGTGACGCCCTTGGCGGAGTACAGACCCGATACGGAGAGATCCATCCTGTAGTACCCGTCATCATCGTCTTGCGGCTCTATCTTGAGCGTCATGGAGAGCTGCTTGAGGACCGAGCCGTCATCCCCATCACTCTGGCCGACGATACTGTTGGTGAGGCTGAAGGTACCTTCCGAGACGGTCTCCCCGTCTTCCGGAACGATACCGCCGCTATATGAGACGCTATCGACTTTCTTCCCGGCACATCTAAGTGGCGCGATGTCGATTGACTGTTTAATCGCATCTTCCATCTCTACATCCTCATCTCGAAGTCGCCATCGCCCGTCTTCGCCTGTTGGCAAGCGTGCCAGGCTGTCTTTCCACCCTGAATCACCGAGAAGGTGGGCGCTTCGATGCCTGAACCACTCGCGGCGACGCGAACTCCAAGAGACGGCAGGACCGACGGGCAATCCCTTATGGCGCGCATGAGCTGACACGCCGTGGCAGTCGGCTGCGACGCTCCATTTTCCCAGCGCGAGACAGTCGGCTTCGCCACGCCCAACAGCTTCTCGAACTGCGCCTGGGTCATCTCGAGCGTCTTTCTGATTCCCTTGATCTCCGCCGGTGTGAGCAGGCCGTGCCTCTTGGCGTAGGCTTCGGTTATCGCTTCCGAGAGTCTATCTGCTTCCGTGGCATCAATCTCATATTCTCCGCATCCATCACATGCAAGGCGTTCAATCCCATCGACCGTGAACGCCTCTCCACGGTACGTCTCCGTTAAGGGCTCTCTGGTGAGCCTAAGCTCGTGGCCGCATTCAACACATTTCATTTCTCCTCCTAGTGAACTGTCCCATCCCAGTTCATCGACCAAATTTCAACGGTCGGATTATCGTTTTCAATAAAAAACTTCACATACCATTCGGTCCCATCGAAAACAGCACCCCGATAGACATCGGCCCATGTTCCGGGCCGATGGTCGAGTTCAACCGATTTTTGGAAATGTCTCGGCTCGACCATTTCGAGAATCTCAATGGCGGTGCTGCTCACGGTGCCGTAGTGCTCACGGAGGAACCTCGACGCGCGGCTGCCCAGCCTGAGCTTCCCGGCCCGCGCAATTCGTTTCACCTCGTTGAGCTCATAGGTCGGTCTGTACTTTGATCTCCCCATCTCGCTCCTTCTGTAGTTAGCATTATGCTAACTTACGGTTTGAAATTCAATAGGCATAGTCTTGTCCTCCTGCAACTCCGGAACTTCGCGCGAGGACCCTCCTATTTACGACTCGGCAGAGGCCCTACGTGGCCTTCCCGCCCCGGGCCTGGCGGCGAGGCGGCACTTGATGGAGTCGCGCGAAACCATGCGGGTGCTGCCGACCCTCCAGCTGTTCAGGCTCCCGTCGCGGCAGAGCTGCGCCACGCGCGCGGTGCTTACGCCCAGCATCTCGGCGGCCTCAGCGGCTGTCACGGCTGGGATGTCGGAAAGCTCGACATTCACCGCCAGGGTGACGACGGTCTCACAGTCGAAAAACAACAACGGATATACGCCCCGGAAAGCGAGAACCACTCTAAGGCGCCCCAATCTTGCAAAGCTACTTTGCAAGATTCTCGGTTTCTTGCAATCCTACTTTGCAAGATTTGCCACAAACGATATGCAGCCCCCGTGCTAGCGCATAAAACCCATCACGTCCGCGGCGCCAAAAGCCTAGTCCCGCCGCGCGTACTTCAGATAGCCGCCTACGCTGTAGTGATCGGCGCCATCATTCGCCGGGTTTCCCTCGCCGCCCACAACGCCCAGGTAGCCGTCCTCGAGCTTGTTGCCGTCCTTGTCCACCACAAGCGCGTACCAGTGGCCAAACTCATGCGCGGGCTTGCGCAGCTGGCACGTCAGCGTCAGCTTGGACTCGCCCTCCCGGTAATAAAACGCGCCCTGGCGCTCAAGCTTTGCCAGCAGGCAGCCATCGAGCCAAAAGCAGATAAACGGTGTCTCAAACGCATCTGTAAGCGCACCGGCCTCGCTGTTGTACACATAGCAGAACAAGGCGCGGTCGCCCGAGCAGCTCAGCAGATTGACCTCGGTCGCCTTGAGCTTGAACTCCACCACGGCAAACGCACCGGGGCGATCTGCATTCTCGCTCACGTTGGTAACGGCGGTCTTCACCTGGAAATAGAACATCTCGGCGGGCACATCGGGCTGCTCGAGCCTTTGTTTAAGGTTGAGCGACACCACGTCGACGCCCATGTCTGCAGGCGGGCGCAGTGCATCCAAACCGTTGCGATACAGCGAGCTCATTAGCTGGTACTCGCCGGTATAGCCGTTGTACAGCAGGTCGAAAAAGTCCTGGGCCACGTGCTTCTCCTCTAGTCTCGAAACAATCCATTCGATTCTAGCGTTGACACGCGCAAATAGCCCAACGGAAAATCATCAACTTTGAGGCCGCAGGTACGGGGCCACGGCGGTTGAGCACTCCCTCGCCATGATGTTTGCGCGGGTAAGCACCTGCTCGCACAGGTTGTCGTCGAGCAGTACAATCTGTGTGATCAGGGCCTTCGCGAGCTCCAGCTCGTTGACTGCGGGTTTATCCTCCCACAACTCCTTGAGCACATCCGTGGCATCGAGCACCTTGCTGTAGCTTCGGTCCGGCAAGGTCGCAAGGGCACCCTCGGGGTTGTGGCGCAGCTCCCACACAAAGGCGACGGCGGGGTTTTCCACTTCGGCATACGCTGCGACCGAATGATTCTCGGGACGCGCAGCCTCCATCGGGTCCGTGCGCGCCAAAAAGGAGGCGCGGCTCGGCAACGCGTCAGAAATCTGTCCCACGATCTGCAGGAGTTCGTCGGCATGCGCGCGGTAGATATAACAGGGACCAAACGCGCTTCTGCGCTCGGCGTCAATAAGCTCGCGCTCTGGCTGCACCGTCGCCGCTTGGTCACGAATGGCGCTGGCACGCGCAATGCGTTCGCTCAAGCTCAGGCGTTCGCTCGTCTTGTTCATCGTTTTGTCCATCGTCTCCCCTTCCTTTAGGCAGCCACACCCGAGCCGTCTCCAAACGGCTCGACTTCAAAAAGCATCTCGGACCAAAGGTCCTCCTCGCATATGTCCGGTACAAACTCGGGCGCTTCTTCCTCACCAGCAAACTCGGCATAGCCCGGGTGCTGTTCAAGTTCGTAAGCAGGCTCGCACACACCGCGCTGGCCGCGCTCGAACAGCCACCATCTTCCTGCCGGAGTCTCAAGCAGCGTCGAAGGCGTCTTGTTGGCGCGCAGGGCAAAGTAGCGAGCCGTTCGCTCGTCCTGGAATCCCAGTACAAGGTGACGGTCGCAGTTGCCGATGATCGAGTTTGCCTGAGCCTCGCCATAGCGGGCCTCGAGCTGGCTCACCGTCTGGCAGATGGCAGTGCAGCTGATCTCGCGGCTACGAATGACGGAAAGTACGTCGTCAAAGCCGGGCAGCGTCAGGTTTGCGAAATCGTCGAGCATGAATCGCACGGGTATGGGCAGGCGACCTCCCTCACATGAGGCGTCCGCGAAGTCGCACAGGCTCGAAAACGCCTGGCGTATAAACAGACTCGTGAGCGGGGACAGGCTGCGATCCATGTCGTCCATCGTCACAAAGAGCACGCGACGCTCGCGCCCCAGGTCGCGAAAGTCAATCTGCTCGGGCTTGCGAAACGATGCGAGCGCTCCGTCAAATGTGAGCGGCATCAGGTTCGCGGCGATAATACCCATGATGCTCGAATGCATCTTCTCGGCCCGAGCCGTACTCCGCGCCCGGCGAAAGAGCGAGACGGCGTAGCTTTCCGGGTCTTGCCGGCGAAGGTCGCAAAACAGCTGCTCGATGTTGCCCTCGCAGGCCTGTTCGAAAACACTCACGACCGATGCCATGTTCCATTCGCGATCGGGCAGTGCCTCAAAAACGTAGGCGATGTAGCTTGCAACGTAATTGGCAGCCGCACTCGCCCAAAACGGGTCGTCACCCATCTCGTCGCGGGGAAAGAGCGCACTCGCAATGCCAATGATGTCCTGCGCAAGCGGACGACCCCGCCGCCAACGCATATGATGAAGCGGATCGTAGCCAACCGTCCCTTCCATCGTAGTGAAGTCGAGGCAGTCGACCGTATAGCCGTGGTCGCTCAGATACGGCGCCATTTCGTGAAAGAGGCGACCCTTGGAGTCAAGCACAACATAGGACCCGTGACACTGCAGCAGGTTCGGTTTGAGGAAGTTGCGCGTCTTGCCCGCGCCGGAGCAGCCCAGCACGAGAACGTTGTTGTTGAGCCCGGTTGCCCATGAGTCCATGCTCTCGGTGCGCTCGGATGTGAGGAGAAGCTCGCCCGCATAGGCGGCGCGAGGATTCATGGTTTTAGCGATCATGATTACTCGCTTTCTGCGCGATGTGTTCGCGCTGGTAGATGTAGGTAATACAGGATTTAACGAGCATCAGAGCCTCGTGATGATGCGATCTGCAAGGCCCGCCTCCACGGCTTCTTTCGCCTCGAAATAAGTGTCGGAGGCCGTAAGTTCAAAGACACGTTCAAGCGGCATACCGCTATGGCGTGCGATCACGCCGGCAGTGATGTCGCGGATACGCATGAGGTCGTCGGCGCGGGCCTTGACGGAAAGCGCGCTGCCTCCTGCCCCGCCGCTGATAAGCGGGTCGTGAATCATAACGCGACTGTGCGGCAGGACCTCTCGCTCGTCTCCCGCAATGAACAGCAGCGCCCCCATGCTTGCCGCCATGCCCAGGCAAACGGTGCGGATGGTGCAGGTCACGGCCTGCATGACGTCATAGAGCGCAAGGCCGCTTTGCACCTCGCCGCCCGGGCTGTTGATGTAGAGCGTCACGGGTGCTTCTGGGTCCTGATGTTGCAGGTAAAGCAGGCCGCGTATAACGGCAGCGCACGACTCCGCGTCCACAGATGTCATGAGTTCAAGTTCGCGCCGGCTCAGCATTTCGTCTCTGATGTCGAGGCGATTGAGGCCTTCGGCCGTCTCGCGGATGATTTGAGGTTGGTAGATGATGGTGTGCTCGCCCATATTGAGCTCCTTCCCGGGTGAGACGCAATAACCAAAAGCGCAGCAGCAGCTGGCGTGCAAAGACAGCAGCCAAGAACGGCAGCCGCATACGCCAGAGCTCTCGCTATGAGGTTGTACTTAAATGAATCCGGCAGCAGGCACAAACGCCGCCGGCAACTCCTAAAGGCGCCAAGCGCCCTTTGCACCAGGAGGCGGGTCTCTCGACCCCGGGTGTTTCACACTCTAGCATCCGGCCCGGACACGAACAAGCCCACAAAAAAGAAACGCTTCCAGGAGGCAAACTCCTTGAGGCGTTTTTAAGGCACATGACCTCGTAGTTTTATGTGGCGAATCGACCTTAGCCTTAGCAGTAATCCTTATGGGTGCAGATACTGCCCATGCGCGCGGGTCTTGGGGCCGCGCTGGATTGCGCCCTTAGGGCAGCTATGCAGGCAGCGCAGACAGGCCGCGCACTCGAGCTTGTTCCATGTGGGCACACCGTCGTGCATCTTGATCGCATCGACCGGGCAACGCTTTGCACACAGGCCACAGCCCGCGCAAGCATTCGCATCGACGCTAAATTTGCTCGTATCCTGGCATGCGGGCAAGCCAAAGCGGTAGTACAGCTTGGCGGCAAACATCGGGACGGCACGGCGCACGTGGTTTCCCATCGCGCGATTGGCAACCATCTGCGCGCATTCATCAATCTGCTCGTCTGCCCGGGCGTTAATCGCCGCCACCTTCTCTGTATCGGAAAGATCGAACATCGGAGTCCAGGTATCCGGCATCTGGACGCCGTATTGGGCCGTCGTCTCGACGCCTCGCTCATGCAACAGATTGACAGCAAAGCGCGTAGTCTGACCGGCGGTGGTGCCAAACGTCGTGGCGGTAAAGACATAGGCATTGGCAGGGACCTCGAACGTTGCACGTTTGAGAAAATCGACAGCCGGCGTGGGCAGGCCCCAGCAATACGTGGGAGCAATAAAGCCCAAACATCCGCCCTCTTCAACAGCGATATGCGGATTGGTCTCGCCTTTGAACGCCTCAATCGAGACGGCGACATCGCCCAGATGCTCGGCGATGCGCTCAGCAACATGGCGGCTGTTGCCCTCGGCGCTAAAGTACAAAATCATGCAGGCCCCAATCTTCCCTTTTGCTCATTCTCCATTATCACCCAAGAAAACGCAGGGCGCACAAAGGCTCGCCCCGCCCTGCCGTGCACGCAAGACCATCGAAGTTGACGATTTTTTGCCAAGCGTGGCAGTTTGGTAAAACGTCTTGCGCAGTACGCGCGGCATGATGCAATTCGCCTATACTGCTCCAAATAGAAGCAGCCCGATGCGACATTGCATCGATAGACAAAGGAGACTTCTTATGGCTTGTTTTGTTGTTGGAGGCGGCGAGGCCGTTGCCGTTACTGCCGTTCGTTCCATCGTCAAGAAAAAGGAGATGGAGCGCGGTATCGTCGATAAGGACGGCAATCAGCTCACCGACGCTGCCGAGACCGGCATCTGCTGGACCCGCAAGCTCGGCTGGCTGTGCAACATGCTGTGGGGTGGCGTTATCCTGCTGTGCATCGAGCATATCTGGCATGGCGAGGTCGTGCCCTTCCCGCCGTTCCTGACCGCCATGTACAACGCGGCCGATACCTCCGCCATGCTCCGCGAGATGGCAACCGTCGGCGTGGGCATGTGCGTCATGGTCACCGTATGCTGGGCCATCGTCGCCGTCGTGGCCGACGCCATGGTCAAGCGCTCCGCACACGCGGTTGCAACCGAGGCCTAATATGACGCTCATCATTACGCTTCTTGCCGCCGCCATCGCCACCATCGCGTGGTATGTTGCCGGCCCCAACAGCCAGATGAAAATCGGCGTCCTTGCCCTCATGTACTGGGGTGCGGGCCTTATGTGGACGGTAGACGGCATTGCCAGCCTTCTTGAGGGCGAAGCCTTTATCGAGATCGTCGACCACGCCGCGATGATCGATGACGCCCTGTTGGGCCTCGTTATCGTGACGACCGGCCTTATCGCCTGGGCGCTTTACCTACTCCTCAAAGATCCCAAGGGTATGGTCCGCAAGTCGTTGGCCGCATAGCACCGCGCCAACGCACCACAACGCGAACGCGCAACACTCCCGGTAGAAGCATCTACCGGGAGTGTTTTCTTTGCCTTTCGAAGCCGAACAGCACTCCGTCGCGCCTATTTCCTCGCACCGCGCAGCGCCAAGAACAGCAACACGCAGGCCGCCGCCTCGAGAACCAGCGCATACATGACAATCGCCGCCTGACCATGAGCATACAAGGCGCCCGTCACGCCTGCGCCCACAAACGAGCCCACGCCCATGAAAACCGAGAGCATTCCGTACGACGTTGCGCGCTTGCAGCCCGGCACCATATCGGCAACCGCCGCACGCATAGTTGATTCCTGAATGCCCAGGCTCGCGCCCCACAAAACCACACCCGCAATCACCGAGACAAGGCTGTTTCCAAACACAAAGAGCGGAACGATTGCGCTCACCACCGGCAGAACGAACAGCACGCGCACGCCCACCTTGTCGTAAATCGAGCCCGTTATCAGCGCAAACACGCCGTCAACACCCATAGCCACCGCATAGAGCACGGCAACCGTCGGTGCCGAGACGATTTGGGCAGAAACCATGTGGAACGACATGACGCCAAACGTTCCCACGCCAGCCAAGACCAAGCCGCAAAAACCCGTGTAGATCCAAAACAGACGAGGGAGCTTGATAGGCTCCGCTGCCGAGACCTTCGATGCACTCACAGCATCGTCCTCGGCCGAATCGGCCTCGTCGTCTTCCTCAAACACCTCAGGCCGCGGAACGCGATAGCGCAGATACAGCAGCACCCCGATGGCACCAAGACCGGGTATGAACATCACACCGAGCGCAGGACCGTACGCGTTATGCGTCGCCTGCAAAATCGCCGCTGCGATAAGCGGACCCGCCACGGCGCCCACTTGGTCGAGTGCCTCATGAAACGCAAATCCTTTACCGCGGCCTACACGAGAGGCCGCATGCGAAAGCATGGCATCGCGCGAAGGTGTGCGCAGCGACTTACCGAAGCGCTCGAACACGATAAGAAACGATACGCCCAACACGCTTCCCGCAAATCCCATGGCGGGAACAGCGAGACCCGTTGCCGCATAGCCCAAAAGAGCAAATGTCCAATAGCGGCCGGAACGATCGGCAGCCGGCCCGCTTGCCAAACGTCCCGCCAGCGAAGTTGCCTCGCCCAGACCCGAAACCAAGCCAACAACCGCCGCCGTAGCGCCTACCGAATACAGCAACGGACCTTGAACCGAAAGCGCGGCCTCGTACACAATGTCCATCAGCATGCTCACAATGCCAAAGCCCAGGATAAATCCCATGGGGCTTGCCGCGCCCACCTTTGTCTTCCCCACCATGCGATGACCCTCTAATCCTCAACCGGCAACGTCACTCAATAAAAAAAGGGGGAACAAAGCCCTCGAGGACTTTGTTCCCCTTTTGCACTAGAGCAACCCTGCGAGTAAAAACACGGTGTGTACGACAAAGGCGATAATCCAGGCAACCGTTACCTGTAAGGCAAAAACCGCCGCAGCATAACGCCCGCCCAGCTCGGAACGCACGGTGCTAATGGCTGCCACACAGGGCGGATAGAGCAAGACAAACACCAGGAACACGTATGCAATGGGTGCCGTGAACATGCCCGAAAGCGCCGCCGCAGACGTGGAGCCCAGCAGCACCGTAAGCGTCGAGATGACGCTCTCTTTAGCGACAAGGCCACACACGAGCGCCGTCGAGGTACGCCAGTCGCCAAAGCCAAGCGGCGCGAACACAGGCGCTATAAGCCCGCCCAGGCCCGCGAGCATACTTTGAGACTGATCGGTCACCATATTGAAGCGGATGTCGAACGTCTGCAGGAACCAAATCACGACCGAAGCCGCAAAGATGATGGTAAACGCCTTGGTGATAAAACCCTTGGCCTTGTCCCATGCAAGCAACAGCGTGGTTTTTGCGCTGGGCATGCGGTAATTGGGAAGCTCCATGATAAAGGGCACGGGCTCGCCCTTAAATACTGTGTGGTTGAGAATCGTGGCGACAATCATACCCACCAGGATGCCCAGAATATAGAGCGAGACCATGGCGGGCACGGTTGCCTGCGGGAAAAACGCAGCACAGAGCAGGCCGTAGACGGGAAGCTTTGCCGAGCAGCTCATGAACGGCGTAAGCATGACCGTCATTTTGCGGTCGTGATCGGAAGGCAAGGTGCGCGTGGACATGATGGCAGGCACGCTACAGCCAAAGCCCACAAGCATGGGCACAAAGCTGCGACCCGAAAGGCCAAAGCGGCGCAAAATCTTATCCATCACAAACGCGACGCGTGCCATATAGCCGGAGTCCTCGAGAATCGAGAGCAGCAAGAACAGCACGACGATGATGGGCAGGAACGAAAGCACGCTGCCCACGCCGGTGAGCACGCCGTTAACCACAAGCGAGCGGACCACGGGATTGGTGCCAAACGCCGTAAGGCCTGCATCTGTCGCACCAATCACCATCGAGACCAGCTGCTCGAGCAGGCCTTGCAGCGCCGCGCCGATAACGCCAAAGGTGAGCCAAAAGACAAGCCCCATGATGAGGATGAACATTGGGATGGCGGTGAAGCGTCCCGTAAGCACACGGTCGATGGCAACGGAGCGCTTGTGCTCGCGGCTCTCATGCGGCTTGACCACGCAGGTGGCGCACACATCCTCGATAAAGGTAAAGCGCATATCGGCTAGAGCGCAGAGGCGATCGCTGCCTGATTCCTCCTCCATTTGGCTAATGATGTGCTCGATGGCATCGAGCTCATTTTGGTCGAGATTCAGGGCCTCGATAACCAGTGCGTCGCCTTCGACGAGCTTGGTCGCCGCAAAGCGCAGCGGGATAGCTGCAGCCTTGGCGTGGTCCTCAATCAGGTTTGCAATACCGTGGATGCAACGATGGAGCGCGCCGCCATCGGGGCTGTCGGCCGCGCTCGAACAAAAGTCGATGCGCCCCGGCCGCTCGCCGTAGCGGGCAATGTGCATGGCATGCTCCACTAGCTCGCCGATGCCTTCGTTCTTTGCCGCCGAGATAGGAACCACAGGCACGCCAAGCTCGCGTTCGAGCAGGTTAACGTCGATGGTGCCGCCATTGGCCGTGACCTCGTCCATCATGTTAAGAGCGATAACCATGGGTCGATCGAGTTCCATAAGCTGGAGCGTGAGGTAAAGATTACGCTCGATATTGGTGGCATCGATGATGTCAATCACCGCATCGGGCCGCGAATCGAGAATAAACTGACGGCTTACGATCTCCTCTCCCGTATACGGAGAGAGCGAGTAGATGCCGGGCAGATCGGTGACCGTCGCCTCGGGATGGTTGTGGATCTGGCCATCTTTACGATCGACCGTCACGCCCGGGAAATTGCCCACATGCTGGTTGGAGCCTGTAAGGCAGTTAAAGAGCGTTGTCTTGCCGCAGTTCTGGTTGCCGGCAAGGGCAAAGGTGACAGGTGAGCCTTCGGGCACCGCCTTCTTTGTGCGGCGCGGATGGTATCCCTCGCCCAAAGCGGGGTGCGCAACGCTGCCCGTCTGCGGGGCATGGCGCGCAACGGTATCGGTATCGTGAACGTCCACGAGCTCGATGCGTGCCGCGGTGTCGCGACGAAGCGTGAGCTCATAACCACGCAGGCGGATCTCCATGGGGTCGCCCATGGGGGCGTACTTCATCATGGTCACTTCGGTACCGGGCGTTAGGCCCATGTCGAGAATATGCTGATGCAGTGCCACGTCGTCCGACGCCACAGACGCGATGATCGCGTCCTTACCGATTTCCAGCTCGTCGAGCTTCACGTAAGGTCCCCTCAGATAGAGCAAAAGCGGGCAAACCCCTCCAGGGAGTCTGACCCGCTCGGTTAGCTTTCAAGCGAAAACTCTAGCGCGTTATCTACACGGTTGCAAACACTGAGGTATGCAAATGGGATAAATCAAACAATGGTTTATCCAGCGTTTACTAATGGCAGCAGTGATGTCCCTCGCCATGCTCATGGTCGTGGCCACCGCAGCCGCAGCCCTCATGGCCATGACCATGGCCGTGGCCACCGCAGCCGCACGTGGCGTCCTCGGCCTGCGTGACCTCGCCCGCAAGGAAGGCGTTCACGATATCGTCGCAGTCGCCCGCCGCACCGGGATAGATATCGATGCCGGTCTGAGCGAGAGCGTTAATAGCCCCGCCGCCAATACCGCCGCAGATAAGCACGTCAACGCCGCCTGCTGCAAGCACGCCGGCAAGAGCGCCATGACCAGCACCATTCGAGCCTACTACCTGCGATGATACAACCTTACCACCCTCAACGTCATAGAGCTTAAACTGCTCCGTGCGACCAAAGTGCTGGAAAATCTTACCGTCTTCGTAGGTTACCGCAATCCTCATACTGTTCTCCTTCTTGTGCGACCAAGCGTTTGCGTCAGGTTGCGGAGCGGGATCGTACGCAACGTTTCCACCCGTGATGACGAGACGACGACCGTTGACCAGAGCATCTGCGACCTTGGTATGAGCGCGGCTGCAAATCATGGCGATCGTGGTGCGCGCAACGCCCATGCGCTCAGCGGCTTCTGCCTGGCTCAGTTGCTCCAGGTCAACCAGACGCAGTGCTTCCAGCTCGTCGATGGCAAGAACAACATCTACGCCGGCTGCCGTCCCGTCGGGAGTAAACCCTAGGTATTCGGGCCGCATGCCCACGTGCCTCGTTTTTTCGCGCCGTCCCGCCATAGCCTTCTCCATTCCTGACATATGTCATAAATAAGCATACGCCGAACGTCATCGATTGCAAGCCATTTCTGACATATGGCATAAATTGGTTTGAGCTAAGCAGTGCATACTGTTGCTTTTTTGTATGGGATACGTCCTGCCCTCCTTTGGGTATCTCTTCATCAGCATCAAGCAACGTCACTACCGATTGGAGTCCCATGGCAGCAAACCACGAGCTTGAGCTCTACGTCATGACCGGATGCCCCTATTGCATCAAGGTCAAGAACTTCCTTGCCAGCAACGGCATCTCTATCCCCCAGCGCAACATCACGACCGACCGCGCCGCCGAGCAGCACCTGATTGCCGTGGGCGGAAAGCGCCAGGTACCGTGCCTCTTCATCGATGGCAAACCGCTCTACGAATCGAGCGACATCATCACCTGGATTCAAAAGAACATGCTGTAACAAAATCGCAGGCGCGCTCCGTACAAGGAACGCGCCTGCGATTGTTATCCATGAAAACGAGCGACGCTGGCAAGAGGCTCTTCGTTAAAGACCCGCTCGGCAGCCGCTTCATACTCCGCGGCTTTACGCGCCTTGCGAACAAGCCGATGAACCGCCAGCGGATCTGCGAAAGCGCACTTGGCGTAGAACCACCACTCCTTCATGCGAAAGACCGCGTTGCCGCCCATTTCGGCTTCATAGGCGCGGTAGAGCTCATCGTGAAACTGTTTAAGCTCCGTGACCGTCGCCGCCGGGCCTCCTTGCATCATGCGCACCAGTGCGGGGTTGGCGAGCAGCCCCCTACCGATCATCACATGGCGCGTCTGCGGATAGGCTGCCACGAGTGCGTCCATATCGTCCACGTCAAAGATGTCGCCGTTATACGCCACGGGAAACGGTGCGCGCTCGAGCGTCTTGCCATAGAGCTCCTGCCGAGGTGCGCCCTTGTAAAAGTCGGCACGCACACGCGGGTGCACAATGAGCTCGGCCAGCGGGCAGCGGCAATACAGGTCCAAGATATCCTGGTACTCCGCATCGCTCTCAAAGCCCACGCGCGTCTTGACCGAAACGCCCAGAGCAGACCTGCTGCAAATGTCCTGCAAAAAGAGCTCGAGCTCGCCCAGGTCGCGCAAAAAGCCGGAGCCCTTTCCTTTGCCCACAACTGTGCCAGAGGGACAGCCCAGGTTGAGATTGACCTCGTGGTAGCCCATATCGGCCAAAACCTGGGTTGCCCCCACAAACTCGTCGGCATTTTTGCTCATAAGCTGAGGAATAACAGTGAGCCCTTGATTGTTCGCCGGGTCAAGCTCCTTGAAGGCTTTTCCTCCAAAGGTCTTGCCCACACGAGGAGGCGGTAAAAACGGCGTGTAGCAACGGTCGAGCGCACCGAAGCACTCCGCATGCACACGGCGAAATACATAACCCGTAAGCCCCTCCATGGGAGCCAGCGACAATATCACGTACGGTATCCCTCTCGATTCAGATGCTCTTTTGACCGAATCATCTTACGGCATTGCCAGGTGATATCCAATTGAGCAGCTGAATCCCATATCTGTTAGAGGAAGAGCTGGGGATCTTTCTTCACGGAACACGCGCTCTCGATCCTCGCGGCAATAGCGCCGGCAATCTCTTGATTCACGACGCGAGCATGCTTGGGGCACATGGCGACGCAGCGCATGCAGCCGATGCAAAGGTTTTCATCTGCCATACCGCGCGGCAATGCGCCAATCGCCCCAACGGGACATACCTGAGCACAAGCACGGCATGCCGAGCATGCCGGAGTCGGCTGAGGAACCAACTTACCAGCGCCGGGCTCTTTGTAGGGCTTATTACCGGGGACCTCAACGTCGCCGGTAGCGCCGTTTAGAACCTTCTCGAGAATCTGCTGCGCGAACGAATGAAGCATCGCAATCTGATCCGGACCAGGCTCGCCCGTGGCGAACTGATGTGCCAAAGAGTGCTCGGCGATACCAGCCACACCGGCAACCACCGTATAGCCAAGAGCGACGGCGCTGTCTTTGAGCTCAAGCAGGGCATCGTCAAAATCGCGATTGCCGTAAACAATCGTCACGACCGCCTTTGCGCCATTGCTGGTCACCTTGGCAAGACGCTCCAAGACGAGCGCGGGCACACGGCCGGCAAAGCACGGCGCGGCGATAACGGCAAGGGCATCGGCGTCAACACAGGGATCGGCCTTCTCCATCGCGGGGTCGGACAGATCGATCTGAGAGATTGAGCCCCCGTCCTTCGCCAGCTCTTCTGCAAGAGCATCGGCAACCTTCTGAGTTCCGCCTGTCGGGCTGAATACGATCTTTACTACGTTCATGTCGGTCAATCCTCTCCTTTTAGGATGTGCGATCCGGCAGACGCGTACCTCGGTCCCTCAGCGAAAATGCGACTTGCTGCCTCAACCGTGCTCACTGCGAGCACACTGTTCATTGTGTTCGCCAAAACAAGGAAATAGCAAGGAGATATAGGGGGAACGGGCGGTATCTCGTCGCATAGAATCATGGCAACGCAAGAAAGGGGCCTCGATGCTCAGGAAATCATTCTTCAACCCATTCTCCGCGCCGTTGCTCGCACGCCCAGCCTGGAGCATCGCCTAACGGCACGGTGGCCGCGCGACATTGCCGCGCGTCCGACGTGCCTATTCGGAGCGCAGTGCCTCCACTGGGTCTTTCTTCGAGGCGCTTCGAGCGGGCAGCAGGCCGGCAACCACGGTGAGCACCACCGAAATCGCAATCAACGCGAGCGCGTCTTGGACGGGCAGGCTCATAAGGTTGGGCACCTGTTTAGCCGCAAGCGCCCAAGCATTAACCGGGAAGCTCACGACGACCACCACCGCGATGGCAAAAACGCCAGCGATAAGGCCTTCGATAAAGGTCTCGGCATTGAATACGTTGGCCACGTTGCGCTTCGACGCGCCAATCGCGCGTAGGATGCCAATCTCCTTTTTGCGCTCGAGCACGCTGATATACGTGATGATGCCGATCATGATGGAGCTCACTACCAGGCTGATGCTCACAAAAGCGATAAGCACCAAGCTGATGGTGTTCACGATGTCGGTCACCGAGCCCATGATGATGCCCATGTAGTCGGTGTAGGAAATCACTCGGTCCTCGTGGCCCGCGGCCTTTGCCCGCTCGTTGTAATCGTCGATATGCGCAAGCACGCGCTCCTTGGCCTCAAAGTCACGCGGGAAGATCTTGATGGAGATGGGATTGTCCTCGTTGGCATATCCCAACGTGGTGAGGTTATTGTCATAGGTGAGCTTCGAGGCCTTAGCGTAGTTCATCATCAAGGAGCTCAAGTCCTCGGCATCCATATTGAAGTGGATGGCGTTTGCGAACGCAGCGGCGTCTACATGGAAGGCGTTTGCCAAGCTGGACATGTTGGACGACATCTGCGTCGCCATCTGATCCATAAGGCCAGCAGCACCGGCTTTGAGCTGGGACGAAACCGTGGCTGCAATCTCGTCGCTTATCTCTTGCATAATCTGCCCCATGGCCTGCTGGAAATAAGGCGCAAGCTGGTTTTGCACGTAATCGGTCATTGCTTGCTGTAAGCGCTCGGCCAAAGCATCTCCGCCCAGCGCCTTGAGCTGAGCGAGGTATTGCTGCGCCGCTTCGTCTTGCTCAAGATAAGCCGTGAATGCGCCCGCGAGTTTCGATGCGTCTTTAAGATCGTCGGGCGAGAGGGCGCGGAATTGCTCCGATTGCATAAAGCCCGTAAAGAGCTGATTGGCGATAGTGCCCGCCTGCTCCATCTGCTCGGGCGTGAGCTCCAGGCCATCAAAGATGCCCGAAAGGTCGGGCGTGGGCGCCTTGGCCATGATGTCGGTGAAATCGATGTTCTGGCCTATGCCAGAAAGGTCGATGTTGAGACCGGAGAGGTCGATGCTAGAGAGGTCCATACCGGCGGCCGCACCGGAAAGCGCGGACGTGTCGAAGGAGAATGCGCTTTTGAGCGCAGCCTCGTCGACCGAGAACATGCTGCCCAGGTCCACACCCTGCTTGGCCTCGCCCTGCAGCTCGTCGAAGGTCTTGCCGGTAAAGACATCGGTATCGGGATGCGCAAGTTGCTCCTGGACAATCTGAGAATTGACAGCACGGTCCATAAGCTGGAGCGTCAGAGCGTGCGTGTAGGCGATACCCGGGCTAAGCGCAGAGGAATTGGCCGTCTCATTAGGCTTGACCACGCCAACAATGCGCAGGTCAATGCCAGAGTTAACCTTGCTCGCCATGAAGTTGGCGTCATCAGACATATCGGTCCAAGTGCCCGCTTCGGCATTCTTGCGATAGACATCGGAGGGCGAGAGGATTTTGAACGTAGTGGAAAGTGCGTCCTCGTAGGTGAAATCGACATCGGTATCCGGCGTCTCTACCTCGCCGTCTGCCGACATGGCGCTCGCAACAAGATCGTTGAGCTGGTCGATGTCCAGGGCACCGATGCTGTAGAGCGTGTAGTCGCCCACGGTGCCACGGCTCGAAAGCACAAGCACCGCCTCGTTGGCAGACGTAGGCCAGTGGCCCGCCACAACGTCATATTGCGAATCGAGAAGATGTTGGTCGTCGATCATCTCGTTAAAGACATCCGTGCCCATGGAGCCCATGCTAGCCGTAGCCGCCGAGCTGGCGCCGCCGCTCATCGCAGCAGTCATGGCATTGGGCACGAGCTTGACAGGAGATTCGTCACCCGTGCCTGCACGGTAGACGATGGGGGTCACGCCGTAGTTGTACTGGATAGCGTTGACGTCCTCATCGATGCCGTCGCCACCGCCGTCCAGCCATTTTTTGAGGCTCGTCATGTCGTTGGATTTGACACTCGCAAACATGTCTTTGACAGCCGTGACCACGGGGATCTTGTCGGTTTTCTTAGAGGTGCCGTCGGCGTTTTGAACGCCAGCATCGTTCGAGGTGGCGGAGCCGTGGCCGTCCATCATGGCGGAAAGGTCGTAATCCTGACGAGAGATCGTGAGCGGGTAGCTCGAAAGCGTATCCTCCTCGACCTTCTTGATGTAATTGTTCACGCCGTTTGAGAGCGCCAAGATCGCCGCGATACCGATGATGCCAATCGAGCCCGCAAAGGCCGTCATGGCGGTACGGCCCTTCTTGGTCATGAGGTTCCGCGCCGAAAGCCCCAGCGCCGTGAGGAAGCTCATGGACGTCTTGCGCGTGGGTTTGGCCTCGCGGTGCTGCGCCTTAGCCACGTCAAAGGGGTCGGAATCGTGCGTGATCTTGCCGTCGGCAAGATTTACGATGCGCGTGGCATATTGGTGCGCAAGCTCCGGGTTGTGCGTGACCATAATAACCAGACGGTCGCGGGCAACCTCTTTGAGCAGGTCCATGACCTGCACGGATGTTGTGGAGTCGAGGGCGCCGGTGGGCTCGTCGGCAAGGACGATCTCAGGGTCGTTGATCAGGGCACGGGCGATGGCCACGCGCTGCATCTGTCCGCCCGAAAGCTGGCTCGGACGCTTGTTGACGTGCTCGCCCAGACCGACTTTCTCCAACGCCTCACGCGCACGCTGGCGGCGCTCGGCATGCCCCACGCCCGTGAGCGTGAGCGCCAGCTCCACGTTTTCCAAGATGGTCTGGTGCGGAATGAGGTTATAGCTCTGGAACACAAAGCCGATGCGGTTGTTGCGATAGGCATCCCAATCGCGATCGCGAAAATCCTTGGTCGAAATGCCATCGATGAGCAGATCGCCCGAGTCAAAGTGGTCGAGTCCGCCAATAACGTTGAGCATCGTGGTCTTGCCCGAACCTGAGGGACCCAGAATGGCCACGAACTCGTTATCGCGAAACGCCAAGCTCACGCTATCCAGGGCAACCTGCGTAAACGACTGGGTGACATACTTCTTGCTGATGTCCTTGAGCTCCAGCATGGATGGGCTTTCCTCCCTGTGCGCGGGCAAGCCCAACGGCTCATCCCTACTGTCTTTATTCAATGCGGTTTCAATGGTATCCCCATTTTGTCTGCGGCACCAACAAGAGAATGGCCTGCCCTCTGGAACAATTCCAAAGGGCAAGCCTCTTGTTCAAGATATGAGGAAGGAACGCACTTAGTCGATTTCTCAAGATGAGTGGCGGAAACTCGCTCATTTTTGGAGCGTTTTCCTCCCCTAAACGTATGCGGAACCGCCACTCATTCGAAAACGATAGAAAAGCCGCCGATCATTTAAGACGTTGTTGCCGAATTGCGCGCCCTGATATTTCTTTGCGTAGCAAGGGAGAGCTCAGCGTGCGCGCCTTGTTCACACGGCCCCACCAGCAGACCATGCTCGACAATCTAAACATCTCTTTACAAGAAACAGCACAATGGTTGTAGATTTAATTCAACCGTGCATTTTCGCTAGAAATTCGCGAGCAACCGTTTTAAGACCGCGCTCGCCTCCGTGCGCGAAGAAGAAGGCAAGCCAGGAGCCATCACCACAGTGCATTTCAAGCTCAAGGCATCAGAGGTCGGCCACTGGTACGCCGTCATCGTGGACCAACACGGCCAGCAGGTGCCCGAGGGATATCTGGGCACCATTGATTCGGACAACGAGGCCACCCGCGCCTCCGACGGAGCCGATCACTACAGCATCCACGGCTTTCTTGAATACGCCCGAGGGTTGCAAAAGTAGGCCTGAGCCTCAGCCGGCACAAACCGTAGGCGCGAAACAGGGCCACAAACCCCGTTCGCGCCTACGGCATCATGACAGCCGCAAAAGCGACATCGGCGTACCTGCCTCACAGCGTGCCTTCGTCCGGCAACTCCCATGCCCACTCGTCCGGCACATCGCCATCGCCAAAAAGGATGGCGTCTTCCCGGGAGAAAAACTCGCCCAGCTCCTCCTCGGAAATCTTGATCCTCTCGGCCTCACTTTGCGCAATAGCGTCAAGAAGATCTTGATAGCATGGATGATTCTCGAGTCGATAGGCGGCATCGAGCACACCGCGCTCGCCGCGGCAAAACAGCCACCAGCTGCCACGCGGAGTCTCCAGCAGAGTCGTGGGAGTCTTGCCCGCACGCGTGGAAAAATAGCGCGCCGTCCGCTCGTCTTGAAACGCAAGGACGATCTGTCGGTCGCAATTGCCGATGATGGAATTGGCGGCCGCCTCGCCGTAACGCGCTTCAAGCTGGCTTACCGTCTGGCAAATCACGGTGCAGCTGATTTCGCGGCTGCGGATAACGGAAAGCACGTCATCAAAATCCGGTAGGCGCAAATTGGAAAAATCATCCAACATAAAGCGAACGGGCACGGAAAGACGACCCTCGCAAGACTCATCGGCCATGTCGCAAAGTGCCGAAAACGCCTGCTGAATAAACAGGCTCGTCATTGCCGAAAGGCTATGGTCGAGGTCGTCCATCTTCACAAAGAGGGCGCGCTTCTCACGGCCAAAGCTGCGAAAATCAACTTGCTCGGCATGCTGATAGCTCCGCATGGCACCTTCATGGGAAAACGGAAGGATATTTGCCGCAATGATGCCCATGATGCTGGAATGCATCTTCTCGGCACGCGCCGTCACCTTCGCACGATAGAAAAGGGAGACGGCATAGCTTTCCGGACAGTCGTGCTCAAGATCCTCAAAAAGCTCGCTCTCCTGCCCCCTTCCCGCCTGCTCGAAAACGCGCACAACTGAGGCCATGTTGCGCTCTTTTTCAGGTAGCGCCTCCAAGACATAGGCGATGTAGCTTGCGAGGTAGTTGGCGGCAGCGCGAGCCCAAAACGGGTCGCTGTCCATCTCGTCTGTCGAACAGATGGCGCTTGCCACGGTGATGATGTCCTGCGTGCAGGGATGGCCCCAGCTCCAACGAATGTACGAAAGCGGGTCATACCCCACACTCCCCTCTCCATCGCGAGTAAAGTCGAGCAGGTCGACCTTGTATCCGCGAGAGCGCAGATAGGGCCCCATCTCATAGTAAAGCGAGCCCTTGGTATCCAAGACCACATAAGAGCCTTGGCACTGCATGAGATTGGGCTTGAGATGGTTCCTCGTCTTGCCGCCGCCCGAGCAGCCAAGCACGAGCACATTGTTGTTAAGGCCGGTCTCCCACGAATCCGTGCTGGCAGCATGGTTTTTGGTAAGCAAAAGCTGACCTGCATACGCAGAGCGGTTAGCGGCGGAAGCATCATAGGTAAAGGTAGTTGCGTTGTTCATGATAATGCCCCTTTCCAGTGGCTTGGTGTTAAAACGTGTGGAAGAGATACTAAAACGAAGCGATCACGGCGCCGGCAAGACCCGCCTCGATGGCATCTTCGGCCTCGAAATAGGTGTCTTGCGCCGTGAGTTCGAAAACGCGGTCGAGCGGCATGCCGGTATGACGCGAAAGCACCTCGCCGGTGATGTCGCGAATGCGCATGAGGTCGTCGGCACGAGCTTTAACGGAAAGCGCGCTTCCGCCAATGCCGCCGCCGATAAGCGGGTCGTGAATCATGATGCGACTATGCGGAAGCATCTCCCGACGAGCACCGGAGACAAAGATCAAGGCGGCCATGCTTGCCGCCATGCCTAAGCAAATCGTATTAACCGGGCAGTTCAAAGCCTGCATGACGTCATAGAGCGCCAAACCCGATTGGACCTCGCCGCCCGGGCTATTGATGAACATCCGGATAGGGGCCTGAGCATCTTCTTGCTGCAGGTACAAAAGGCTACGGATAAGCACGGCACACGAGCCGGCATCCACGGGACCGCAAAGCTCGACCTCGCGGTTAGCAAGCATTTGATCGCGAAGGTCAAGACGTTGAATGCCTTCGCAGGTCTCGCGCAAAATCTGTGGTTGATACTGGAAAATCGAGGCTGTATCGCTCATGTAGAGCTCCCTTCGGCAAATCGCCGCATCGTCATCTGACGCAATGCGACAGTGGATAGATAGCAACCATGGTTGGCTGCCATATCCGCCGAAATACCTCTTTTGATTGTTGAATGAGAGACGCTCGCCAACAAGCGTCCTCCCCGAGAAAACATCTGGCCCCTCGGGATGAACTGTACTTTATCACAACGCCCGGACACTACTGACGCTCAAGAGCAAATCAGTCCATAGCACCGCCCACATAAATGCGCTAGGTTCCCATAGCAATACAAGAAGAGAGACAAAGCGATGCAGCGCGCCCTTGCCACGCGAAACGACTAGACAGGCACAGGCGTGCAACGCGGCGCAAAAGGCGCCAGCGCAAAGCGCATGGCAGCCAAGACCGGCAAAGCTCAGCCCGCGTTGAAGACCCCGCCAAATGGCCCTAACGAGAAGATTCCTTCTTGCGTGTCTCACGGAAAGGGCACTCTTCCTCCCCGGTTGCAAGGCTATCGAGCAACCCGCTGGTTGGCCACTACAACCCTCAATGAGTGGCGGAAACTCGCGCGTTTTCGGGGCATTTTCCTCCCCTAAACGTATGCGGAACCGCCACTTGTTCGAAAACGATAGAAAAGCCGCCAGTCCGTCGCGCTCACTCGCCTAGCACCCATCTCGAAAACAAAGACGAACCCGACAGAAATGAACTGCCTCCCATTTCTCATGTCCAAGAAATGGGAGGCAGTTCACTATATGGTGGAGCTTATCTTGAAAGGTAGGGACTACTTCGCACAGCGGCGCACGATCCTCGCCATGCTTTACGCGTTTTTTACTGCTCGCTATTCGCAATCGCCTGGTCAATAAGCTTGTCGAGTGCCGCGCGCTGCTCGGCGGAGCTGATGGCTCCCACGATTGGATCCCCTACGATGTTGC
>OLPZ01000145.1_pt1 | contig 58753 bp, 39 predicted proteins | sample 1672711 | NCBI WGS metagenome assembly OLPZ01 (sample SAMEA3136716, study PRJEB25190) | human gut metagenome
GAGAGCATCTGCCTTACAAGCAGGAGGTCACAGGTTCGAGCCCTGTATCCTCCATTGTTCGGGACTACCGCCGCCGCGGTAGTCTTTTTTTATGCAAAAAGAACGAACAAGCAAAATTATTATTTTATCGGTTCAAGTCCTGAGAGGATTCACTATGATTAGTGAAGATGCCTTGTAACCGAATAGCCAATGTCTATATAGGGGGACTAATATGGAAAGACGTTTGTTTACTTCAGAATCAGTTTCTGAAGGACATCCGGATAAAGTTGCTGATCAGATTTCTGATGCAATTTTAGATGCGATGTTAAAGAAGGATCCTAATTCACACGTAGCTTGTGAAACGATCGTAACTACTGGGATGGTTTTTGTCTTTGGTGAAATTTCTACCAACGCTTATGTTGATATTCAAGATGTAGTGCGGAAGACTATTTTGAAGATCGGCTATGATCGTCCAGAATTAGGTTTTGATGGCAATAACTGTGCTGTGATGGTTGACATCGATGAGCAATCACCTGATATTGCTGGTGGGGTTGATCACTCACTTGAAACTAGAGAAAACAAGTCTGATAACGATGAATTGGATCAAATTGGTGCTGGTGACCAAGGTTTGATGTTTGGCTTTGCGATTAAAGAGACACCTGAACTCATGCCATTACCAATTTCGCTTGCTCATCGTTTAATGAGACGTGTTGCTGCTTTGAGAAAAGACCATACTTTAGATTGGCTTCGTCCGGATGCTAAGGCTCAAGTCACTGTTGAATATGATGGAAACAATAAGCCATTAAGAGTGGATACTGTTGTTATCTCTACTCAAACTGATGCAGAAGTTTCTAATGAAGAAATCCATCGGGCAATGATTGATTTAGTCATTAAGGAAGTTATTCCGGCCAAGTACCTAGATGAAAAGACTAAGTTTTTGATTAATCCGTCAGGGCGTTTTGTTATTGGAGGTCCAAAGGGCGATTCTGGTTTAACTGGTCGTAAGATTATCGTTGATACCTATGGTGGTTACGCTCGCCACGGCGGTGGTGCATTTTCAGGTAAGGATCCAACAAAGGTTGACCGTTCAGCTAGTTATGCAGCTCGTTATGTCGCTAAAAATATTGTGGCTGCCGGCCTTGCTTATCGCTGTGAAGTTCAATTGGCTTATGCAATTGGTGTAGCTCACCCAGTTTCAATTATGATTGATACTGCGGGTACTGGTAAGGTTGACGATGATTTGTTAACTGAAGCAGTACGCAATGTTTTTGATCTTCGTCCAGCCGGTATCATTAAGATGCTTGACCTTCGTCGTCCAATCTATGAACAAACGGCCGCATACGGTCACTTTGGTAGAACAGACGTTGATTTGCCATGGGAAAAGACTGATAAAACACAAGATTTGCTTGATTATATTAAAAATAAGCAATAAATAAAAAGAGGAAGTAAAAAAGAATGAAAAAAACAAACGTGCCTATAGTCACGCTTGCGATTTTTATGACAACTTTTATGACTGCCATTGAAGGGACAATTGTTTCTACTGCAATGCCAACCATAGTTTCTGACCTAGATGGGCTCGAGATTATGAATTGGGTTATATCAATTTTCTTGCTAATGACGGCCGTTTCAACTCCTTTATATGGAAAACTGGCGGATAGCATTGGGCGGAAGCCAGTTTTTTTGTTTGGAATTGCGTTGTTTGTCATAGGCTCATCGCTGTGTGGACTTGCACAAAATATGGTGGAGCTTATCTTATTCAGAGTAATTCAGGGATTAGGTTCTGGCGCGGTTCAGCCAGTTGCCATCACCATTATTGCGGATTTATATGCTCTGCAAAAAAGAGCGAAAATGTTAGGTCTTAACTCTGGTTTTTGGGGAGTAGCATCAGTTATTGCACCGCTATTAGGTGGCTTTATAGTTCAGCATCTATCCTGGCACTGGGTTTTCTACATCAATGTGCCAATTGGAATAATTGCCTTTTTGCTCGTAATTTTTTGTTTGCAAGAGCCTAAACATAGCTCTAAGTCTAAGTTAGATTTGCAGGGAACCATTTGGTTAGTAATTTTATTGCTAGCTTTGATGTTTTTCTTACAAGATTTAGGTTCAAACACTAATATCGCCATAATGGCCGCTCTAGCCGTTTTAGTGGTAATTAGTATAATTATGTTCTTTAGAGCAGAAAAGCGCGCAGTTGATCCAATAATGCCACTCACTATGTTAAAAGATAAGGAGTTCCTTGCAATTAACCTGATTACGTTATTGATTTCTGGCGTAGTAATCGGCTTTGAATTTTACATTCCTACCTGGATGCAAGGTATTAATGGTACTAATCCATCTCTAGCCGGTTTTGCTGTAACGCCTAGTTCATTAATGTGGATTGTGGGTTCATTCTTGATTGGTGGAATGCTCGGCCGCTGGGGGATTAAAAAGACATATGATTATATGTTATTGGTTTTAGTTGTGGCCGATTTGGTTTTGATTTTAGTGCCGATTTACACATCATTCTGGGTCTTCTGTGTTATTGCTGCCTTTAATGGGACCGCCTTTGGTGCGATTACGACAGCTTCACAGGTGAGATCGCAGGTTTTGGTACCTAAGGATGACATAGGTGTTGCCACTTCGTTTAATACGCTGATGAAGTATCTGGGACAGACAATGATGGTTTCTATCTACGGGATTGCTTTTAACACGATGGTAGCTCATGGATTAAATAAGAGACCTGGGTTGAATCAGGAAATGATGAATAAAATTGTTTCGGCAGAAAACGCTAAAAGTTTGGCTGCTAATGTAGTGCCGCAACTGCGGCAGGTCCTGTTAGGCGGTTTAAAAGCCGTTTACGTTGTTTCGATGATTGTCATTGTAGTCTCAATTGTGTTGAATCAACTGTATCGAGATCGAAAATTGAAGAAAAATTAGGTTAATGAGCCACATGCAAAGTAGAGCATGTGGCTTTTTTGTAGAACTTATGATTTTATAATTTTTAAAAGAAAATATGAATTTTTAATTTATATGAAATACAAAATCAATATTTTGTAATTAATATTGAATTTTTATTTCAAAGAGAATATTATTACTATGTAAGAGCTTACATGAAAAGTCGCGAGGTAAACAAATCAACTATTTTCTATAAGGAGGGTAAGACGATGGCTGATAAATATTCAGAATTAGGACGCGAGATTTATGCAAATATCGGTGGACCTAATAATGTTAAGTCAATGTATCATTGCATGACACGCCTAAGAATTAAGATCCGGGATAACTCTAAAGTAGATATTCAAGGCTTGAAAGATATTGACGGAGTTTTAGGCGTAGTAAATGCGGACACGTTGGAAATTGTTCTAGGTTCTGGGGTTAATGCTAAAGTTGCACAAGATATGGTTAGCCAAGTGGGAGTGAAAGAAAACGAAGAATTCCCAACCAGCACTTACCAGAGCGAAAAGTCTGAAGTTCAAGCAAAAGCTGCAGAAGTACATGCTCAACATAAGGCACAGTTGAAACAAACATGGTGGCGTAAAGCTTTAGGCCATATTTCCGCTATCTTCATTCCACTTATTCCTGCATTTATTGGTGCTGGTTTAATTTCAGGTGTTGCTGGTATCCTTCGAAATATGTTGACGGCTAAGATGTTGCCTGGTAGCTGGAACTTAGGCGTTACTATTCTCAGTATGATTGCTAGTGCATTGTTTGCATATTTGAACATTTATGTAGGTATTAATACTGCTAAAGAATTTGGAGCTACTCCTGCTCTAGGTGGTATCATCGGCGGTGTCGTTTTGCTTCCTGGGATTGCTGCACCGGTTACTATTCCAAATGTATTAGATGGTAAGCCGCTAGCAGCAGGCCAAGGTGGTATTATTGGTGTTTTACTTGCTGTATGGCTTTTGTCTTATGTAGAAAAATGGTTCCATAAACATATTCCAGATTCCGTGGATATTATATTTACGCCGTTCTTTACTGTCCTGATTATGGGACTATTCACAGTATTTGCAATTATGCCGATTGCTGGTTGGATTTCTAATTCATTAGTAGGTGGTATTAATTGGGTGCTCGATGTTGGTGGTCCTGTTGCTGGATTCATCCTTGGGTTGTTCTTCTTACCAATGGTTATGCTCGGATTACACCAAATCCTTACACCGATCCATTTATCAATGATTCAAAAAATGGGTTATACACCATTACTTCCTATTCTGGCAATGGCTGGTGCTGGTCAAGTTGGTGCTGCAATTGCCCTTTGGGCTAAATGTCGTAAAAACAAGGATTTAGTAAGATTGATTAAAGGTGCGTTACCTGTAGGTATTTTGGGAGTTGGTGAACCATTAATTTATGGTGTTACTCTTCCTTTAGGTAGACCATTTATTACTGCCTGTGTTGGTGGTGGTATTGGTGGTGCCGTTGTTGCCGCATTTGGTCACGTTGGTTCAATTGCTATCGGTCCTTCAGGTGTTGCTTTAATTCCATTAATTGCTAACAACATGTGGTGGGCATACTGTATTGGGCTTTTATCCGCATATGCTGGTGGATTTGTTGCAACTTATTTCTGGGGTGTTCCTAAAGATGCTATTAAAGGCAAAGTTGAAAATCCTACTCCTGAAGTTTCCGAAAGAAGAGCTGCTGAAAAGCATGCTGATAATTTGAATATGCCTAGTGAAAAGGTTGAAATTTCTTTTGAAGCTCCTGTTTCAGGTGACTTAGAAAAAATTGAAGAAGTAAAGGATGACGTTTTTTCACAAAAGATGCTAGGTGATGGTTTTGCTATTGATCCTTCAAATGGTACAGTGGTTGCGCCAGTAGACGGTAAAATTGATACAGTAATGAATACTAAACATGCAATTACATTGAAAACTAGTAAAGGAAACTTAGATGTTTTAATGCATTTAGGATTAGATACAGTTGAATTAAAGGGTGCTCCATTTGAAATTGACGTTAAACCAGGTGATCTAGTTAATGCTGGTGAAAAAATAGGTACAATGGATATCGCTGCAATTAAAAAGGCAGGAAAAGACCCAGTGGTTTTAACTATTATTGCTAATATGGATCATATTGATCAGGTATCAAAAGTAGAAGATTCACCAGTTAAGGCAGGTCAAGTTGTCTTTAAGGCAATGACAAAATAATTTTTAGAAAGAAAATGATATAAATGTCACTTGAAAATTTGACTACTGAGCAACGAAATAAAAATACTATGCATATTGATTCTATGTCTACATTAGATATGGTAAAGACAATCAATGAAGAGGATAAAAAAGTTGCAGAAGCAGTAGGAACTCAAGATGAAGAAATTGCTCAAGCGATTGATATTGGCTCCGCACGTTACCAACAAGGCGGCAGATTGATCTATATTGGTGCAGGAACTAGTGGAAGATTAGGTGTTTTAGATGCGGCGGAGCTTGTCCCAACCTATGGAATTAAACCAGAACGTGCAATAGGTTTAATTGCTGGCGGTAAAGGTGCAATGTATGTGGCTGTCGAAGGAGCAGAAGATGATCCTAAATTAGCAGCTGAAGACCTTAAAAAGCTTGATTTATCAGAAAAAGATGTAGTGATAGGCTTAGCAGCTAGTGGTAGGACTCCTTATGTGATTGGTGGGCTGGATTATGCTCAAAAAGTTGGTGCGGCTACTATTGCGATTGCTTGTGTTAAACACAGTTTGATAGGTCAACATGCAAATATTGCAATTGAAGCTGTTACTGGTGCAGAAGTAATTACAGGTTCTACTAGAATGAAGGCTGGCACTGCACAAAAGATGATTTTGAATATGATTTCAACAGGGATTATGATTCGCCAGGGTAAGGTATATCAAAATGTGATGATTGATGTTTTGCCAACGAATGAAAAGTTAGTTGAACGTGCTAAAAGAATCATTCAAACTACTACAAATGTTTCCTTAGAAAAAGCAGCAAAAATTTTAAGGGATGCTGATAAAGATGTTGGTTTAGCAATTGTAATGGCTAAAACAGGTTTAGCTAAGGAAAAGGCAGAGTTATTACTTAAAGAACATGAAAATAATGTAAGCAGTGTTTTGAAAGAAAATAATTGATTCTAAAAATAAAAGTCATTCACTATGAATGGCTTTTATTTTATAAGAAAGGAAATGTTATGCTAGGAATATCTGTATATTTTCAAGATTATGATGAAAATTATTTGAAAAAAGCAGCTCAAGCTGGAGCAAAATATATTTTTACGTCACTTCAAATTCCAGAGGAAGATTATTCAGATCTGGATCAAAAATTACCGAGATTTTTTGAATTGTGCGATGAATTGGGACTTGAAGTAATTCCTGATGTTTCTCCGGCTACATTGGAAAAGCTAGGAATTAAAGGAGGCGATTTTGAAGCCTTAAAAGATAAGGGATTCAAGGCCTTAAGATTAGATTATGGTTTTGATGACTTTGATTTAATCAAAAAGCTACAAAGAAATTTCTTTATTTTATTAAATGCAAGTGTTGTGTCACTGGACTATTTAGATCGTGCCAGAAATGCAGGGGTTGATTTTGGTAAATTAGCTTTAACATATAATTTTTATCCGCATACAGATACAGGTATGGGATGGACAGATTTTAAACGTAAGAATTGGATGTTAAAGGACTATGGCTTAAGAACTCAAGCTTTTGTTCCTGGGGATGCACTTAAACGTTTCCCACTATATGAAGGCTTGCCAACTGTAGAAAAGCATCGTGGGGTTTCGCCTTACGTTGCAGCTGTTGAATTAATTCATGAAGCAAATGTGGATGATGTGTTTATTGGCGATAGCAAGGCGTCAATCAAAAATCTTCAGTATATTGTAGATTATCAAAAAGATAATATTTTAAACATAGAATGTTCGCTATTGCCACAATATCAACAGCTGTATGATCAAGTGATTGAAGTAAGAAAGGACATGCCAGAAAAGCTGATTCGCTTAAGTTTGCCTAGAAAACTTGATATTCCAATTTGTAATACTTTAAATAGGCATAGGGGCACTATTACAATGCAAAACAAATTAGCTCAAAGATATAGTGGTGAAGTTAGTCTGATTAAGTCAAATTTACCTTTTGAAGCACGTAGTAATGTGATTGGTTTTATTTCACCTGAGTATGTGAAGTTGCTTGATTTTATTGATTCGAGTACGAAAATTGTTTTTAGAAAACTGACGTAGTACAGAAAGGTGATATTATGCTTAATTTAGCAGATAAGATTTCGGATATATATCCCAATTTGAATAAATCTTCTAAGTTAATTGCTGATGTCTATTTTAAAGATTCAACTCTTTTCCTAAGTAAAAATTTGCAGGAATTAGGTGCTATTACTAAAACAAGTGGCGCATCAGTGATTCGATTTTGTAGAAAATTGGGTTTCAAAGGCTTTAAAGATTTTCAAATAGCTTGTGCGCAAGAAATGCCTAATAAACAAGATGCTATGGTAGATACGATTATCAATACAAATGATGAACCAACAAGCGTGCTTTATAAATTGCAACTTAGCTTAGGAAAAAATATTGCAGACATTGGTAAAACAATAGATCATAAATCTTTAGATGCTGCAGTAGATTTAATGCGATCAGCACAACAGATATATGTTGCAGGAGAAGGAGCATCTGGTCTTGCTGCTCAAGATTTGTTTTATAAATTAATTCGTAGCGGAAAGAATGTTAATTTCGTTCAAAGTTCACATATTGCTTTAGAACAAGTAGCAAATATTAATAAAGAAGATATACTAATCGTTTTTTCCTACAGTGGATTAACTCAAGAACCATTGCTAATGGCAAAGCAGGCGCAAAAAAATAATGCCAAGGTAGTTGCAGTGACTCGTATACAAGATTCACCACTAAAGAATATGGCTGATACAGTAATTACATTGCCATCAAATGAGAAGTTATTGCGCTATGGTGCTATTAATTCACTATTTGCAGAAATCTTTGCTTCAAGTTTATTATATTTGAGTCTTATTTCCCCGAATTTGGAAGAGTTGAATATAAAGATGAAAACTACACAGAGCCTTACCAATCAGCTAAAAGTGTAATAGACATAAAATAACTAATAAATAAATTTAAAAAAAATCAAAATATTTTTATGATAAAAATAATAAAATCGTAGAAAAATGAAGAAAAAGAGGACCATTTTGGTCCTTTTTTAGTACTCTTTTTTTGGAATAATTAAATCTATATTTGACAATGCTATAATTATAAATGGAAAGTGACTTAAAAATAAGATAACGCTATTGAAAGCGCATTACTTGCCTCCTTGCAAGTAAATTTAAGTAGCAGTAAACTTAAATTGGATAAAATAATATTTGTTATTATTAATGACAGAGACTAGTAATGCAAGTCAGAATATGGGGGCGTAAAAATGGATATTACTAGTTTAGCAAGATTCCAATTTGCTATGACGACGATCTTTCACTTTTTCTTCGTGCCATTTTCAATTGGTACGATATTCGTTGTCGCAATTATGGAATCAATGTATGTTCATACAGGCAAGCCTGAATATAAAAAGATGACCAAGTTTTGGGCTAATATCTTTTTATTGAGTTTTGCCGTTGGTGTTGTAACCGGTATCATTCAAGAATTCCAATTTGGTATGAATTGGTCCGATTATTCTAGATTCATGGGGGACATCTTTGGTGCTCCACTTGCTTTTGAAGCATTGTTGTCATTCTTTATTGAATCTACCTTTATTGGTTTGTGGATGTTTACTTGGGATAAAGTGGGGAAGAAATTACACTTATTCTTTGGATGGATGATCGTCTTTGGGACAATGACTTCTGCATTATGGATTTTAACAGCAAACTCCTTCATGCAGCATCCCGTCGGCTTTGCTTTACGCAACGGTCGTGCCGAAATGGCTGACTTTGGAGCACTTCTTAAGAATCCACAATTAATGTATGAATATGGTCACGTAATTGTTGGTGCACTTTTAACTGGTACTACAATTTTGACTGGGTTAGCTGCTTTCCAACTATTGAAGAAACGTAACCTTTCAGACATTAACAAGAAGATCTATCGTAAGACAATGCGTTTAGGCTTAATCTTAATGTTAATTTTCTCAGCTGGTGAAATTGCTGTGGGTGATATGCAAATGCAATATACTTTGCATGATCAACCAATGAAGTTCGCCGCAACTGAAGCTGTTTATAAGACAACTGGAGAAAAGGCTCCATGGACGGTAGTTGCAATTGCTAATCCAAAGACCCATGAAGTTAAGGGAATTGATATTCCAGACATGTTAAGTATTCTTTCTTACCACAAGACTACTGGTTCTGTAAAAGGTATGGAAGAAATTAACAAAGAACTTGAAAAGAAGTATGGTACACATATTGATGGTCGCAAGATGGACTACTATGTACCAGTTAATACTTTATTCTGGTCCTTCAGAGTAATGTGTGGTTTTGCTGCATTATTATTCTTGATGGCAATTGTTGGTTTAATCATGACTCGTAAGAATAAAGAAACCCTTTATAACCATCGTTGGCTATTATGGATCTTCGCACTTCTTACATTCTCACCATTCCTGGTCAACACTGCTGGTTGGTTAATCACTGAACTAGGCCGTGCACCATGGACAGTTTATGGTCTGTTCACTATTGATCAAAGTGTTTCACCGAATGTTTCAGTGGCTTCACTTTTGACTTCAAATATTGTTTACTTCTGCTTGTTTACTGTTTTGGCAATTATCATGATTGCATTGGTTGTTCGCTTCTTGCACAACGATCCAGATGAATATGATAAGGCTCAAGAGGCAAGCAAAGTAGTTGATCCGTTCTCAAAGGGGGCCATCTAAAATGTCATTTTTACAAATACTTTGGTTCATTTTAATTGGAGTATTGTTCTCAGGCTTCTTCTTCCTCGATGGATTTGACTTCGGGGTAGGAATGGCTGTGAAGACATTAGCTCATAATGAACCTGAAAGAGATCAAATTGTTAGCACAATTGGACCAGTTTGGGATGGTAATGAAGTTTGGTTGATTACTGCTGGTGGTGCAATGTTTGCATCATTCCCATACTGGTATGCAACCTTATTCTCAGGTTACTATTTAATTTTATTATTGATCTTAGTTGGCTTAATTATTCGTGGTGTGTCATTTGAATTTAGAGCAAAATGTGCTCCATATCAAAAGCATATTTGGGATAATGCAATGGCGATCGGTAGCGTAATAGCCACCTTTCTCTTTGGGGTAATGTTTATCTCAATGATTAAAGGGATGCCAATCGATGCTAAAGGCAATATTTCAGCTAGCTTCTTTGACTACTTTAACTGGTTCTCAATCGTTGGTGGTATTGCTTTAACACTTCTTTGCTATTTACACGGCTTAAACTATATTACTATTAAAACTAAGGGCGTTATTTCAGATAGAGCACAAAACTATGCACAAGCTTTATACTGGGTACTCTACGTCGGTGAAGTGGTCTTTGCTTTATTATTGATTTTCCAAACCGACTTCATGAGAGTACATCCAATTGCAACTTTAATATGTTTAGTATTAATTGTCGGCTTCTCTGTGGCAGCACATGTAGCTACCTTTATCAATAAGCAAGGAATGGCTTTAGCTTGCAGTGGATTAACTCTGATCTCATTGGTTGCATTAATCTTCTGTGGCTTATTCCCAAGAGTAATGATTTCATCAATCAGTAGCAAGTATGATTTGCTTATTCATAGTGCATCATCATCTAACTACACTTTGATTGTTATGACTGTTGCTACTTGCATCTTGGTACCATGTGTCTTGGCTTACACCATCTGGGCATATTGGATTTTCCGCAAGCGGATTTCAATGCCAAGAATCGGAGAGGTTAAATAATGATTGATAAACAGCTATTTAAAATTGATGGCGCTGGTTCAATCTTAAAAAAACTTGCAGGGCTTGAGATTCTGCAAGCTTTTTTTATAGTAGGACAAGCCTTGGCACTAGCGTCAGTCTTAAGCAAATTGTGGGCAGGTCAACCTCTCGATTGGCTACTACTAATTACTTTTGCAGCTTGCTTTATCGCCAGACAATTGATCAGCACACTGAGAGATTCAATGTTAGAAAAATATTCCGGTCGGGTTGCAGAAGAATTAAGACAGCAGCTCTTAAATAAAGTCTTTCGTGATGGACAGGCTTTAGTACAAAAACAAGGAACCGGTAGTTTGATTACTATGTCCCTAGATGGTGTTGATGAGGTCAGGCAATACATCAAGTTAATCTACAGCAAAGTTTTAACAATGATGATTGTGCCAGTTTTAATCTTTGTCGGCATGCTGTTTTTAAGCTGGACATCAGCTGTGATTCTGCTAGTCATGTATCCTTTAATTGTCTTATTCATGATTATCCTAGGTCATGCTGCACAGGATCGAGCAATTAAACAATTTGGTAACTTTCAGGTTTTATCTAATAACTTTATTGATTCTTTAAGGGGAATTGATACGCTGAAGTATTTAGGCCTGAGTAAAAGATATTCCAAGTCAATTTTTAACTTGAGTGAGGGTTTTAGAAAAAAGACGATGGCGGTGCTAAAAGTAGCAATGCTTTCAACTTTTGCCTTAGACTTTTTCACTACCTTGTCTATTGCAATCATTGCTGTTTTTCTTGGTTTTGACTTGATGAATGGTAAAATTGCACTTTTTCCTGCTTTAGGAATTCTGATTCTGGCGCCAGATTATTTTTTGCCAATTCGAGATTTTGCGGGGGATTTCCATGCAACCTTGAATGGTAAAAATGCCTTTAAGCGGATCAACGAATTGATTAATCTGCCAGAGGAAAAAACTAATGATTTACCTTTAAAAACTTGGTCAGCTCAAGATCAATTGAAGATCAAGAACTTGAAGTTTACTTATCAAAAGGGAACCGAAATTGGACCGGTTTCATTACAAGTCCAAGGATTCAAGAAAATTGGCATTATCGGAATGAGCGGATCTGGTAAAACTAGTTTAATTAACCTGCTCAGCGGCTTTTTAACTCCGGATCAAGCGCAAATTGAACTACAAGGGCAGAAAACTACGACCATGAATATTCCTGCTTGGCAGCGTCAAATGACCTATATTCCGCAGGAGCCATACGTTTTTACTAAGAGCTTGCGTGAAAATATTGCTTTTTATAATCCGCAGGCAAGTGATGATGAAATTAAGCAGGCGATTCATATCATGGGTCTGGATGCCTTGTTAAATGATTTGCCTAACGGACTTGATACGGTGATTGGCCGCGGTAAGCGTGTCTTGTCTGGAGGTCAGTCACAGAGAATTGCCTTAGCGAGAGCATTTTTGGATCCTAAGCGAAAAATTATGATCTTCGATGAGCCGACTGCTCACTTAGATATCGAAACAGAAATTGACTTAAAGAAGCGGATGATGCCATTAATGCAAAATAAACTGGTCTTCTTTGCGACTCACAGACTGCATTGGTTAAAAGAAATGGACTATATTCTAGTGATGGATCACGGTCAATTGGTTGAGCAAGGAAGTTATGAGCAATTGCAGCAAAATCAAGGCTACTTCTGCAAGTTAATGGCAGGAATGAGAGGTGAAAACAATGATCAATAAGATTCCAGTTTTAAGAGCATTAAAAAATGATCGTTGGGTTCGCCCATATTTGGAAAAATATCGTAAAACGTTGATTTTGGCGATTGCACTGGGCATTTTAACTTTCGTCTGTGGCGGGGGCTTGATGTTCTGCGCTGGCTATTTAATCAGCCGTTCAGCAGCTAAACCTGAAAATATTTTGTTAATCTATGTGCCAATTGTCTTAACTAGAGCATTTGGGATTACACGGCCAGCTGTCCGTTATTTTGAGCGGCTGGTTAGTCACAATTGGGTGCTCAAAATGACCTCCAAATTTAGACAACAGCTTTATGACTCATTGGAGCGCGATGCGACTATTTTTAATAGTAAGTATCAGCTAGGAAATATTCTGGGACTTTTATCTGATGATGTCAGCCATATTCAAAACTTTTATCTAAGAACGATCTTTCCAATGTTTGTAGCTTGGGGCTTGTATGCAATTATCGTAATTGGCTTAGGCATCATTTCCCCACTGATGGGCATTTGGATGTTGATCCTGTTTTTCTTGATTATTTTTGCTATTCCTATTTGGTCAGTCTTAATCAATGGTGCGCGACAAAGCTATGAAAAAACGGTTCAAGACAAGCTCTACGTTGATTTGACTGATAATGTGATGGGAGTAGATGACTGGATTTTGTCTGGACGCAGCAAAGAATACTTGGCCTTGCACGTCAATGATCAAGATAAATTTTTGCAAATCAACGCGAAGATGAAAAAATTTGATCGCTGGCGCGACTTTGTTTTACAAATCTTCTGGGTGTTGGTAATTGTGAGCCTAGTAATTTGGGGTGCTGCCAGATTTGGCGGGCGTTCAACTTATTATACTAATTGGATTGCGGCATTTGCTTTGGCATTATTCCCGACTGTTGAGGCTTTTGCCAGTTTGCCGACTGCTGCTCAAGAGACGAATATCTACAAAGATTCGCTTAAGCGTTTGAATAATTTGCCAGCTCCTGATCGGACTAAGCATAAACCAATCAAATTAACCGCACCGTTTAATTTAGTATTAACTGATGTGCATTATGCCTACCCTCAAACTAATAAAGAGGTTTTGCATGGGATCAACTTAAATATCCATGATGGTGAAAAGATTGCTATCTTGGGCCGCAGTGGTGCGGGTAAGAGTACTTTAGCTGCCTTGCTTAGAGGTGATCGAGTACCTACTAAAGGCCGAGTAACTTTAAATGGAATTGATACTAGCAAGTTTGGTGATCAAATGTCCAACTATTTTAGTATCATCAATCAAACGCCGTACTTGTTCAATACCACGATTGCTAATAACTTGCGGTTAGGTAATGAAGATGCCACAGATGAACAATTATGGGATGTTTTACGCCGAGTAGGTTTGGCCGAGATGGTGCAAAAATTAACGGATGGCCTTGATACTAAGGTAGATGAGGCAGGATTACGCTTTTCAGGTGGTGAACGCCATCGTTTAGCCTTAGCGCGAGTATTGTTGAAGAATACGCCAATTGTCTTACTTGATGAGCCAACAGTTGGCTTGGATCCAATTACGGAGCAAGCTGTAATTAATATGTTTATTAAGGAATTATCCGGTAAAACTTTAATTTGGATTACACACCACTTGCAAGGAATTGATCAGATGGATCAAGTAATTTTTATTGAAGATGGACAAATTAATATGCAGGGTACACCGGAAAAATTATGGCAGACAGAGCCGCGTTATCGTGAATTGAAAAAGGCTGATTTAGGATTATAGAGTTTCATTATGCTAACGAATAAAGTGCCAGAACAAGATGTGCATGACCTATTTACTAGGGTCGCGCCTAAGTATGATTTGATGAATAATATTGTTAGTTTAGGGATTCAAAAGAGTTGGCGTAAGAAATTTTTACGGCAGTTAGATTTAAATAAAAATTCTATTTGCTTAGATTTGTGTTGTGGTAGCGCTGATTCAACTATTGATTTGGCTAAAAAAGCTAAATTAGTGACTGGTCTAGATTTTAACCAGGAGATGTTGAAGATTGCACAAAAAAAGATTCGTCAAAAGCAGCTGCAGTCCAAGATAAAGTTGATTGCAGGGGATGCAATGAATTTACCTTTTGCGGCCAATAGCTTTGATTGTGTAACTATTTGTTTTGGCCTGCGTAATGTCCCTGACGCTGTTAAGACGATTCAGGAAAGCTACCGCGTACTTAAGCCGGGCGGACAATTTGCTATTTTGGAAATGTCTCAGCCCACTAATGCATTAGTTAAATTGGGCTGGCAAGCTTATTTTAAAATTTTTCCGTATTTTGCTAAGTTGACACACGGTAATATCAAGGACTACCAGTATTTGTCAAAAACAAGTAAAGAATTTCTCTCGGCTGAGCAATTAAAAAAGCTACTTGAGCAAAATGGTTTTACTCGAGTAGCGGTTACTAAGTTAACTTACGGTGCAGGTGCGATTCATTTGGGACGCAAAGACTAAAGCGTTCGATTGACTAATTTACGCGTCATCTTTTTGAGCAAGACGGTCGCATTAGTTTGCGGCAGTTGGGCTAAGTTAGCTAATGCCCGATTAGTGTATTGTTCAGCTAAGGCATGAGTTTCTTCAATGACTGAGCTGTTTAGCAAAATCTTTTGGATTTGTTCGATATCGTTTTTGCTCATTTGTCGCTTTTTTTCAAGTAGCGGTACTAATTGCTCTCGTAATTCCTTTTTGCTAAGAGCTAGCAGAAGAGGTAGAGAGTAGACGCCGGTAGTCAAATCTTCTAGCGTTGGCTTGTTCAGGTGCTTACCGCCAGTGTAATCAAGAATGTCGTCAACAATTTGAAAAGCAATGCCTAAGTTTTCACCAAAGGAGGCTAGGGCTTGAGTAGTTTGCTCATCCCCATTGCCAAAATGGCTTCCTTCTTCGGCAGCTAAACGAAAAAGTGCAGCTGTCTTTCCTTTAACATTAGTTAAGTAGTCGTTGAAATCTTGGCTTAGGTTAAAACGTTCAGCCATTTGGCCTAATTCACCAGCAAGTAAATGGTGCATTGTGTGAGCATTTTTGATCATGTAATCTTGTTCTGAAATGGCGTTCAAAATTAGGTCAAAAAAGTGCGTAAAAAGCAAGTCGCCAGCGTAAACTGCGGTGTCTTTGCCAAAACGGGCTTGGATGCTAATTTTACCGCGGCGCTCGTCAGAATCGTCAATGATATCATCATGAATTAATGAGGCCATATGCAAAATTTCGATTGATGAGGCAAGTTGAATAATTTGTTTTGATACAGTTTCTTTTTTGCTAGCAATTTGAGCTGACAAAATTAGTAAACTAGGCCGTAAATATTTACCACCGTTACTAGCCATTTCAAGGAGTGCATCTTGCAAGTCTGAATATGGAGTGCGGATGGTTGCCTGAATTAATTGATTAACTTCTTCAAGCGGTTTACGAATAAGTGGATATTTTTGCCAAGGTTGAGAGTTATTCATGATAGATTTCCTTATAATAGAGTTAACAGAATAGTGATCCTTTGAAAGGATGTGGATCGATGTCATTAAGTGTATTTTTAGAATTAATTGAGATTAAAGCAAAAACCGCTAGTGTCATTCCCTTTTTCTTAGGGATGTGCTACAGCGTGTATTATTATCACCAGGTTAACTGGGGATTTGCCCTAGTCTTCTTCATTGCAATGCTACTATTTAACATGGTAGTAGATATGTTTGATAACTACTGTGATTATTATCACGCAGATAGCAAGAATTACCAAGAGAAGACTAACATTATCGGGCGAGAAAATATTTCACCTAATTTAGTTCTGGGATTAATTATTTCCTTTAGTCTTATTGCAATTTTATTAGGTTTGTATCTAGTCGCTAAAGTAGGCTTGCCTGTATTGTGGATGGGCTTGTTCTGTTTTATGGTTGGTTATTTATATTCATTTGGTCCGCATCCTATTTCTAGCTTGCCACTAGGTGAATTGTTCTCTGGTTTCACAATGGGCTTCATGATTGTCCTGCTCAGTGTTTATATCAATAGTTTTCAAGCTTTTGATTGGAACTGGATCACAATCGGTCGTATCTTCTTATTAGCTTTAGCTGATGAATTATGGATTTCTAATTTAATGCTAGCTAATAACTTATGCGATGCCCAAGAGGACGAGGATAATCACCGCACCACAATTATTCACTTTATTGGTAAAAAAGGTGGCTTGATTGCTTTTAGTGTCAAAAATATTTTAGCATTTTTGGTAATCTTCCTCCTACCGTTCTTGGGAATTGCTCCTAAGACGGTTTGGTTAACAGTAATAATTGTACCGTTCGTTTATAAGCAGAACAAGATCTTAATTGGCAAGCAAGTTAAGACAGAGACATTTATCACAGGAGTAAAAACGTTGCTAGTTGGTTCACTGACTTACTTAATAACTTACTTTTTAGGAATTCTATTTTAGAGAGGTTGAAAATTATGAAAACAGTTGTAGTTTTAGGTGCTGGTTTTGCCGGCTTGAAAACAGTTGTCGCTTTGCAAAAGAAGTTGCGTGAACAAGTTAAGATTATCTTAGTTGACCGTAATCCATACCACTACGAAACAATTCGCTTATATGAAGTGGCTACTGGTGAAATTCCCTACACTGGGATGTCATATGAAATTAATGATGTAATTAATCCGAAGATGACTACTGTGATTACGGATGAAGTTGAAAAAGTTAATATTGCTGATAAAACAGTTGAGTTAAAGGATCATGCTCCACTTAAATATGACTATTGTGTTGTTGGCTTAGGCTTTACCTTGAGCAATATGGGCATTAAAGGTGTAACCGAAAATGCTTTGCCAATGAGCAATGTAAAACAAGCTGAAGCTATTCGCGACCACCTTTATGCCGAAATGAAGGCTTATCGCCAAGACCATGATTCTAAACACCTGTCAGTAGTAATTTGTGGGGCAGGTTTTCAAGCAATTGAATTAGGAAATGCCATTGCCAAGGTTCGCCCAGAACTAGCTCAAATGGCTGGCGCCCAACCAGATGAAATTACCATCAGAATGATTGATGGTTCGCCACGTCTTTTGCCAATGTTCCAAGGTAAATTGCTTGATTACGCTTTAAACACAATTAAGAAAAATAAAGTCGAAATTATTAAGCCAGCTTATGTTAATGAAGTAACCTCTACCTCGGTTTTGTATAAAATGGCTAATGAAAAAGACAATGCTGAGCTGCAAGAAATTAAGGCAGGTACTAGAATCTGGATGATGGGCTTTAGTGGCAGTCCAGTAATTGAGGCATCTGGATTTAAGAACCGTCGTGGTCGGGTCATGGTTGGTGATCATTTAACCGCGCCAGAAAGTGATGATATCTACGTCTTAGGCGATGTTTCAAGCGTCATGGTTCCTGGTAAGAAATGGCCATATCCTAACACTGGTCAATTGGCTCTTTCAATGGCTAACTACGCTGCAAAAGATATTAAGAGCAGAATTATGGGTCAAACTAGACCGGATAAATATGCTTACCATGACTTAGGTGTAGTAGTTAACTTGGGTAATTCAGAAGCCGCAGGATTGGCAATGGGGCATGCTTTTAAAGGATACTTTGCAGCAACCCTTAAGAAGATTACTATTGATAAGTCAGTTCTTGAAACCGGTGGTATTAAAGAAACAATGGCGATTGGTCAATTTGACTTCTATCACTAAAATTGAAAATAAAAGAGAATAAAAAATCACTTCAGTTTGATTCAATTGATATGAACCCCAAATTTGGGACATATTATTGAACTGCTTTATTTAAAACCATATTTCGATATTCTATCGGAGTGTGGTTTTTTAGTACTGTTTTAATTCTATCATGATTGTAGTAATGAATGTATTAGGACTAAAGTGTGAAGTTGCGCCATTTTATGCCACACCAAGAAGACCTGCTATTCACCACACTATGGGTGGCTTAGTAATCGACACTAAGGCTCATGTTTTAAATAAGGACGGTCAAATCATCGCTGGTCTTTATTCAGCGGGTGAAAATGCTGGTGGTATCCATGCCGGTAACCGTTTAGGAGGAAATTCTTTAGCAGATATCTTTACCTTTGGTAGAATTGCTGCCAATACTGCTTATGAGGATAAACATGCTACCGATGTTATTACTGGCGCTTCGCAGAAATAAAGATAGAGTATAAAAAATACAGATATATCAATTTAAATATTGGTATGTCTGTATTTCTATTTGGAGTCATTTTTCCTTACCTTCGAATAAAAACCCATGATTTCTAATTCTTACTAACAAAAATAATAGTAACTTTTTTCTAACTTCCCAAAAAAATTTTGCGACTTTTTTGCGTAATAAATAATAGAGGATAAATATCCTCAAATTATTTAAGGAGGACTTTGCATGAGCAAAGAGAAAGAACTAAATGTGTCTGAAGCATTAGGCTTTACGGATGATTTGATGTTTCAGAATGTTATGAGGGATCCAGAAATCTGTCGCATGTTCTTGAATGAGGTTCTGCCACATTTGGACATTCAAGATATCACCGTCCGCACGCAAGAAAGGATTGCTTTTAACCAAGAAGAGAGAAAGTTTCGATTCTTGATGTCCTGATTACGGATAGCAGAGGCAGGCGTTACAATGTGGAAATGCAGGTCGCACATAAAGCAGACATGGATAAACGAGCCAGGCAATACCTGTTCAAGATGATGGAAGATGGCTTTTTACGACGAAAACAAGAATATGGCGAGCTGCACGCTGCATATGTAATTTTTATTCTGCCGTTTGATCCCAAAGGAAAAGGCTTGAAGCGATATACTTTTGTTTATACTGCTAAGGAAGACCCATCAGTTGAATTAAATGACGATTCTGCGATAATATATTTAAACACAAAGGGAACAAAAGGCGAGATCAGACCTGAGCTTGATGACCTTTATCGCATGATTGAAGGCAAGCCAACTTCAAATGGAAAACTCGTCAGCCGAATCAAAAAGTCGATGAACAATTACCGTAGAACCGAAGAATGGAGGCAACACGTCATGAACACAGAAGAAGTAGCAGAGGCGGCAAAGCAACAAGGCATGCATGAGGCAACTGTTGTAGCAATCCATAAAACGATTAGCATGCTTAGAAGGATGAAGCGCAGTCCCAGCAAATCTTGCAAGAATTAGAACAAGATTATGGCAATGAATTTTCTGAAGAAGAACTAGCAGACTTTGTGAAAAACGCCTAGTCGATAAGATATAATGATAGCTGTGAAGCTATCATTTTTTAGATAACGGGGGCTTGATCATGAATAATCCTGAAGAATTACAGCATTTTTTAGATGTTCTGCTAAAAGAGAGCAACTTTACTAGAGCAGCTAAAGAATTATATATTTCCCAGCCTTATTTAACGCAGCTAATTGGACGAATTGAGAAAAAATTAGGCACCAAGATCATCAACCGAGATGAGAGACCCTATACGTTAACTCCTGCAGGTCTAATTTACTATCAATATTTGGAGAATGTTTCATATAATAAGCAGCAATTAGGGCGCAAGCTGGAGGCATATACTCATCCTGACCAACAGATAATTAAAATCGGCATTTTGGAGAGCTTAGGTACATATTTATTGCCAGAAATTTTGCCGCAATTTTTGCAAGAAAACCCCAACGTCAAGATTCAGCTATTTGAAAATTTTCCCAGAGAAAATGAAAGAAGATTGCTTAATGGCGAGCTGGATTGTTATATCGGTCAGACGCCAGAAGCACTTGACTCGAGTTTAGATGTGGTTGCGGGTGGCGAGGAACGCTATTACGTAGTGATTTCGCCAGCCTCACCATATTATCAAGCAGGAAAGTTTATCTTAAATTCGGATGAACTTGATCTAAAAGAGGTACTGCAGGAGCCGTTAGTGTTGAGTTCACCTGGTTCAGCTATCCGGCATCAAGTTAATGGCTTATTTCAGAGATTAAGACTCGAAAAAAATATTGTGATGGAGTCTAATAGTATTATTACTGCAACTAACTTGGCAATTCACGGCGTGGGTATTACCATTTCTTCGGCAAGTATTATCAGAAGAATGGAACAAACTCCAATTAACTTGTTGCCACTAGATCGAAAGTTAATGGATGTTGTCTTTTTCATTGCTAGCAAAAGCGGTGAAAAGTCGCCAGCATTAGAAAACCTAATTTCAATTTTTCAAAAGACGCATTTACAAGCAAAAATAGGATAAAGAAAAAGGCATCATGTGATGCCTTTTAAATTGCTTTGATTTCTATTGTTTTCGTTTCATGTCGATGATCTTCGGCTCAATGTAGAAGTGATAGAGAAAGGAATAGCCAAGAAGTACAAAGGTAATTCCTTCAATCCAACCGCCGAATACATCAGATGGATAGTGCACGTGGACGAAAATTCTGGTGTAACCAATCATCAGTGGGAATAAAGCCCAAATAATGATCAATAAAGTCTTCCAGAATTTGCTCCTCACTAGAAGAATGGTTAGGATAATCAAAACACCAAATAGCGCCGCGCTACCAACTGAGTGCCCCGATGGAAAACTATAACCATCCGCATAAACTAAGTGCTTGGCCGTTGGACGCTGCCGCATCACCGCGTGCTTGATAATCCAATTATAGCCATTAGCACAGATCATGACACCAGCGGTAAACCAAGCGTATGCATATTGCTTAAAGACCAGTAAAACTATGAAAACAATGATTGTTTCAATTGTGATCACGCTTGTATTGCCGAGATTAGTAAAATCTTTAGCAAAAGCGACATTAGCTGGATTATTGTTGCAAACAATGTTGACCACAGCATTATCAAAATTGTGAATAAATTGTGAGCCGGATGAAACCAGTGCGGCCCAGACAGCATAAATAACCACGAAGCAGATACCAGGTATTAAGGTGTCCTTAGGTGGTCGTTTCGTATTAATCAAAAAAGTACTCCCCTCTTGTATTTTTTAGCATTTGTGGTAAATTATAATCATTATCTATAAGAAAATAAAGGTCGAGAAGTAGTAACAAGAATATTTTTTCAGAGAGAGGCTGGCTGCTGTGAAGTCTTAAAATAGGATTGTGAACTCGTCTCGTGTTGAAGAAACCTAGCGTTGCCATCCGCGTTAAGGAGCAATTAAGTGTCACAAATTGTGAAACTTAGGTGGTACCGCGATGATTCGTCCTATGATTTTTTCATAGGGCGTTTTTTAATAGTAAAGGAGAATCATTTTGTATAACCACAAAGTAGTTGAAAAGAAATGGCAAGATTATTGGGCAAAGCACGATACTTTTAAGACAGGCACTGACCCTGATAAGAAGAATTATTATGCATTGGATATGTTCCCATTCCCATCTGGCAAGGGTCTTCACGTAGGTCACCCAGAAGGATATACTGCAACTGATATCGTTTCAAGAATGAAGCGTGCACAAGGCTATAATGTGCTTCACCCAATGGGCTGGGATGCATTTGGTTTACCAACTGAACAATATGCATTGAAGACTGGTGAAGATCCAGAAGTTGTTACTAAGAACAACATTGCTAACTTTAAGCGTCAATTGAATAAATTGGGTTTCTCATATGATTGGGACCGTGAAGTAACCACTTCAGATCCAAATTACTACAAGTGGACGCAATGGGTTTTTGAACAAATGTATAAAAAGGGCTTGGCATATGAAGCTGAAGTTCCTGTTAACTGGTCACCAGACTTAGGTACTGTTGTGGCTAATGAAGAAGTTATCGATGGTAAAACCGAGCGCGGTGGCTACCCAGTATATCGTAAGAATATGCGTCAATGGATGCTTAAGATGACCGCATATGCCGATCGCTTATTAGAAGACCTTGATGATTTGGATTGGCCAGAACCAGTTAAGGAAATGCAGCGTAACTGGATCGGTCGTTCTGAAGGTGCACAAGTTACTTTTAAGGTAAAGGATAGTGACAAGACTTTTGATGTCTTTACCACTCGTCCAGATACTTTGTTTGGTTGTTCTTACACTGTTCTTGCTCCAGAAAGTAAATTAGTGCAAGAAATTACGACCCCTGAACAAAAAGAAGCAGTTGATGCTTATATTAAGAAGATTGAATCAAAATCTGACCTTGAAAGAACTGATCTTAATAAGGATAAAACTGGTGTCTTCACTGGGGCTTATGCAATCAACCCAGTAAATGGTAAAGAAGTTCCAATTTGGATTTCTGACTACGTTTTAGCAAGTTACGGCACTGGTGCTGTAATGGCTGTTCCAGCCCATGATGATCGTGATTACGCTTTTGCAACTAAGTTTGGTTTGCCAATCAATCCAGTTATTGAAGGTGGCAATATTGAAAAGGAAGCCTTCACCGGCAATGGCAAGCACTTTAATTCTGAATTCTTAGATGGCTTGGACAACGAAGAAGCCAAGAAGCGTATGATTGAATGGCTTGAAGACCATAACTGCGGTAAGAAGAAGGTCAACTACAAATTGCGTGACTGGGACTTCAGCCGTCAACGTTACTGGGGTGAACCAATTCCAGTTATTCATTGGGAAGATGGAACCACTTCATTAGTTCCGGAAGATCAATTACCACTTCGTTTGCCACACGCTACTGACATTAAGCCATCTGGTACGCCAGAAAGTCCACTTGCTAACTTGACTGACTGGGTAAATGTTGTTGACGAAAACGGTAGAAAAGGTAAGCGGGAAACCAATACTATGCCTAACTGGGCTGGTTCAAGTTGGTACTACTTACGCTATGTTGATCCACATAATGATAAGGAATTAGCTGACTACGATTTGCTTAAAAAGTGGCTTCCAGTTGACTTGTACATTGGTGGGGCAGAACACGCAGTACGTCACCTACTTTATGCAAGATTCTGGCACAAGGTTCTTTATGACTTGGGTGTTGTTCCAACCAAGGAACCATTCCAAAGACTGTACAATCAAGGTCTAATCTTGAAGAACCATGAAAAGATGTCTAAGTCAAAGGGTAACGTTGTTAACCCGGATGATGTGATTGATGAATATGGTGCAGATTCACTTAGAATGTACGAAATGTTCATGGGTCCACTTGATGCTTCAATCGACTGGGATGACAATGGTCCAGCTTCAACTAAGAAGTTCTTAGATCGGGTATGGCGCTTGTTTGTTAATGATCTTGACCTTAAGGCAATCCCACAAGAAAGAATCGTTGATGAAAATGATGGTACGCTTGATAAGGTTTATGCTGAGACGGTTAAGAAGGTTACCGAAGACTTCGATGCACTCCACTTTAACACGGCTATTAGTCAAATGATGGTCTTCATGAATGCGGCTCAAAAGGCTAAGACTATTCCACGGGAATACGCAGAAGGCTTTGTTAAGCTTTTGGCTCCAGTGGCTCCACATATGATGGAAGAAATTTGGCAAGTCTTTGGTCATGATGAATCAATTACTTACGCTAAGTGGCCAACTTATGATCCGGCTAAGTTAGTTGAGTCAACTGTAGAAATTATGGTTCAAGTTAACGGTAAGTTGCGTGGTAAGTTCCAAGCTCCTAAGGACGCCGATCGCGATGACGTGCAAAAGCAAGCAATGGAAATTGAACACGTTAAGAAGTTCTTAGAAGGTAAAGACGTCAAGAAGGTTATTGTCGTTCCAAACAAGATCGTTAATATCGTTGCTAAATAAGTAAAATTTTTCCTAAAAAATAATAAGAATACTTATTATTTAGATTTATTGAATTGATTAGTTGAGACTTTTATTGGGAAAATTTTAATGGAAGAAAATAACTTAAATAGCAAAGATACACAAAATACTTTTCTAAAAGGTTCCGCTTGGATGACCTTTGGCTCAATTGCCTCGAGAATTTTGGGTGCTTTGTATATTATTCCGTGGTATGCCTGGATGGGCTCCTACGGCAATATTGCCAATGCTTTGACTGCGCGTAGTTATAACATTTATACAATTTTTATCTTAATCTCGACAGCCGGAATTCCAGGAGCAATTGCTAAACAAGTAGCCAAGTATAATGCACTAAACGAATATGGGATTGGCCGTAAGTTGTTTCGTAAAGGCTTAATTTTAATGGCCATCTTGGGAATCGTATCTGCTGCAATTATGTATTTTGCTTCGCCGCTATTAGCATCTAATGGTAGTCAAAGTGATCCGAGGCAGGTTGCGGTTATGCGCAGCCTATCTTATGCGATCTTGATTATTCCTATCTTAAGTATTATGCGAGGATACTTCCAAGGATATGCCGATATGATGCCGAGTGCGATGTCGCAGTTTGTTGAACAATTTGCACGGGTAGTGTGGATGCTCTTAACTGCATTTGTGATTATGCAAATTCAACATGGCTCATATGTGCATGCAGTTATTCAATCAAACTTGGCTGCTGCGATTGGGGCGCTATTTGGAATTGGCTTGCTGATATGGTTCCTGTTTTCGCGCAGAAATCAATTGAATTATCTAGTTGAACATTCAAATAATAGAATCCATGTTTCTACGACTGAATTATTCATGGAAATTATTGAGCAGGCTATTCCTTTCATTATTATTGATTCAGGAATTACCTTGTTCTCATTGGTTGATCAGTATACGTTCCACCCAATGATTGCAAGCCTAGTTCACGCTAGTTCAGATACAATTGAAGATTGGTATGCCTTGTTTGGCTTGAATGCTAATAAATTGATTATGATTATTGTCTCTTTGGCAAGTGCGATGGCAGTAACGGCTATTCCGCTATTATCGGCTGCGCATACTAGGGGAGACTACAAGAGCATTTCAAAGCAGATTGCTAATACGATGGATTTATTCTTGTTTGTCATGATTCCAGCCGCTTTTGGAATGGCTGCCATTAGTAGACCGATTTATACGGTTTTCTATGGCCCAGATCTATTGGGGAGCAACGTACTATATCTGTCGTCATTTACCGCAATTAGTTTAGGATTATTTACGGTGTTGATGGCAATTTTGCAAGGTCTTTCAGAAAATGGGCTGGCTATTAAGTACCTGGTTTTAGGATTGATTTTAAAAGGGATCCTGCAATATCCAATGATTTTCCTATTTAAGGTATATGGTCCACTAGTTGCTACTAATTTAGGTTTATTAATTATTGTGGCACTTTCTTTAAAACATTTGGAAGTGCAGTATGATTTTAATTTGAATCGAACTAGTAGAAGGCTAGCTGGAGTTACAGCATTTTCAATTGGTATGTTTCTTGTAGTCAAATTGTGTGAAATGGGACTAGGCAAGTTCCTTAATCCTGATCATAGGTTTACTGCATTGGTGCTAGTAATTGTAGCTGTAGGTGCTGGGATTATCTTTTATGGCTTGGTGACATTGAAGACAGGACTGGCACAAAGTGTCTTAGGTAGTAAGGTAGAAAGTATTTTAGTTAGACTACATATGGATAAGTAAAAGAAAATCAAACTGTTGTGATGGCAGTTTGATTTTCTTTTTTATTTAATTAAAAAAAATTACTTATTTGATCTATGATAAAGATGTCAAAAGAAAAGTAAGTTCTCTATTTAAATAACACAGCAATAATCAAGGACTAAGTGTATATAAAGCGTAATTTAGAACTATACATTATATACGCAAAATCTTATGATTAAAGGTGAACAGTATTATAGCCGCTTTTTTTAAAGGATGCGATTAATGTAAAAATTACACGATGAATTAATCAAAAACGCCATATAATAAGCAAAAAAGTCATTTAAATAACTAAATATATTAACGGAAATGATTTTTTGTGTTAATATAATTGCTGTAGAAATAAATTATGGATGTAAATTAGGAGGATTCTGAATATGGTATCTAAGAATAACCGTATTAAGAAAATGGAAAAGGCTGCCGAGAGAAAGCCACACTTCGCTATTAGAAAGCTTACTATCGGCGCTGCTTCTGTTTTGTTAGGTACTACTCTTTGGATGAGTACTACGGCTTCAATATCACACGCGGATACAAATGATGATGCTAGTAGTCCTGAATCTCATGAAGAGAGTAATACTACAGCAGATAATGGCACAGGGGATGCCAATAAGGCTGTTGTAATTACTAATAATGATGACGCTACTAAGGCTGCTGCAGATGCAACTACTGACAACGTTACTATCAATAATGATAAATCAACTGAAACTAAGGCTGCTCAAGATGAGAACAGCTCTAATTCTGCGTCTGCAAAGAAGTCTGCAGAAACTAAATCATCAGTTGATACTTCAAGCTTGGAAAAGAGCAATGCTTCAGCTTCAACTGTAACAACTGATAAGTCAGCTCAAGCTTCAACTACTAAGGCAAACAACAATGTAGCTGCATCAGCTGAAAAGGCTGCAAATGCTTCAGAAGCTACTAAGAATGCTAATGCTAAGTCAGCAACTACAGTTAACAATACCGAAAAGGCTGCAGCAAAGTTAGCTGAAGATGCTAATGTAAATACTGGAAACATTACTAAGTCAACTGTTTCAAAGGACACTACTATTACCGATGCAGGTAAGGCTGGTAAGCAAGATCAAAATAGTGTAGATACTCAAACCTTCAACTTGAGCACTGCTGCACTTGGTAAGTTGACTAAGAGTAGTAACAACCACTTTGGTCCTAAGTTAGCTGCTTTGTTTGGTACTAGCTTGATTCAAACTAATGCTGTTACTACTAATAGTTTAAACACTAATGGTGCTGGTAATAGTTCTTTAATTAATATAGATGCTACTATAGCTGGTAGTCTTACTGATTCTAAAGGCAAGAATAGAATTGATACTACAGGCTTCCAAGAAGTAAGCGACTGGAGTAGTTTTAAGAATGCTGCTGAAAGTAGTTCTACTAAAGGTGTTATTATTTCTGGTAACATCTCTGCAAATGCAAGAACTACTGTTGATGACAGTACTGATGTAAAAATCAATCATGACTTTACTATTGTCGGTAAAGATGAGAATGCAAGCATTAGCTTAAACAACAATGTAATTCAAAATAACGCTAACCTTACTTTAGCTGATATTACCGTTAATGGTTCTATTATGGGTAAAGGTAAAGTTAAGATTGAAGGAACTGTAACTTCGAACGCTGATGCAAGCAATTCATCTATTACTAAGCGTAGTACTGCTTGGCTGAAACAAAACTTAGATCCAGCTATTGGGACTACAAATGGTGCTGGCTATGGATTAGCATGGACAGGTGATCCAAATAATGGTTGGACTTATACTAATTGGTACAATGCTAACATTACTGCTTCGGATGTAACTGTTGATACAAATGCAACTTTAAATATTAAGCGTTCAGTAACAGGTGATGGTGTAGAACTACTTGGTGGCACTGATGCTAATAAGAAGGCTATAGCAGGACAGTATGGAACCATGATGGTTTCACAGAATGCCAACTTAAATATCACTTTGAAGAATGGTCACGATGCATCATATGCATCAAATACAGATATCGATAATGCAAACACTGCAATTAGAGCATTACACAATGGTAATTTTGAAACTGGTACTGGTGCTACAGTAAACCTTTATGCTGGTCATGGACGTGGTATTGTCTTCGATGAACCATTTGGTGGTACAGCGGCTATTAAAACTGATTTAATGACTGACTGGGCTAGAAATCGCTCTGTCGTTGGTCAACAGAATGAAGCAGGTGCTCAAAACCAATTTAAGTTAGGTAACTATACTGCATTTAACTTACTTGGTCGTGATGGTGTCCTTTTAGGTAATAACGCTACCATGAACACGGGTGAGAATAGTACAGTTAACTTTGATAACTTTGGTAACGGTATTGGTTTCCAAGCAGATGCACAAGCTAGATTGGTTGTTGGGCCACATACAGTATTCTTAATGCATTCTGATGGTAAAGACAGTAGTGGTCACTGGGAAGCTGGTAATTATATCGGCATGGGTGAAAATGGCCAATTTACTGTAGCTCATGATGCTGTATTTAAGTTTAACGTTAAGAATGCTTGCCAAGATAATACTCATCCTTATGCAGATAACTTTAATATTGTTTCTGTAAAGAGCGATTCTAATCCAACTGTTAATATTGAAAATAACGCTGTATTTGATGGTGAAAGTGATTATCGTAATATTTTTGGTGAAATTCTTTCATTCTCATATAATGGTACACCTGTAAAATCAACTGTTAATATTAATGGTGCAAGATATGTTAACTTCCAACGTCATGGAGCTACTACACCTGGTGGTTGGCAAAACGTTGTTGCATATGACCCACAAGGTAAACATAGTGGTAATTTATTCTATTCATGGCCTGCTAATACTTGGAATGTAAATGGTAATACTTATAACGTTTATAAGTGGACTGATGAAACAGAATCACAAAATACCTTTAATGCATCAGACTATGATAGTTTAGTAAAATCTATTCAAGATTTGAATTCTTCATCTTCAGAATATTGGACCGGTGTTAAGAACTTAACTTTAGCAGTTAACATGCACCGTTCTAACTTAACTGACCAAACTCCAAACTCAACAGCAGGTGTTAAGCATGGCTGGCAAGCTGATGATAAGAATGGTCACGGTGTTGATACCGAATTCTCTCAACGGTTAGCACTCGTTGGTACTATTATTCCAACTCAGGAAGATAAAGTACAAGATGAAAAGAATACTTATGATGTTCAAATTCAATATGATGCATCTCTTAAACCGGGAGAAGTTAAACTAATTCAACAAGGTGTGGCAGGACGTATCATTACTAAGACTCGTACTTACTACACGGTTGATTTATCAGATCCAACTCATCCTAAGAAGATTATTGATACTTCTAAAGGTAAAGATGGTGTAGAAACAACAGTTACTAGTTTGAGTTCTGTTCTAGAAATTATTCATGTCGGTCCACAAGCTGCTACCATTGGTTACTACCACCAAGATGGTAATAATAAGACAGCAGTAAGTGGTATTGGCGAAAATGGTATTGTAACTGTTTCAGACAATCCAATTGCTGTCGATGCATCTGGTAACCTTCAATTCGATGATAATGGAAATGCTATCGCAGCCAATATTAATTATGATTACACGAATGACTTTAATAAGGCTAAAGCTGGTGGTTACACCATTGTTAAGAGCGACACTTGGAAAAACGCTTCACATAAGTACAATGTAACTGGATTAACTAAAGAAGCAATTCAACAAGCAGCTGAAAAGGCTGGCTTGGATAAAGTCGTTACTGTTGGTCAAGCTACTGTAAATGATAAAACTCCTAACTTCGAAGTTGTTGTTTCTAAGCCTGAAGCAAAGAAGGGGTCAGTAACTGTTGTTTACCATGATGAAACTACTGGTCAAGACATTACAACCTTGAACGGTAATCAAATCGGTTTTAACTCTGGTTCAGAGGACGAAAATACACCAATTACTTACACCACCGGTGATACTATTAAAGGCTTAACTGACGCAGGTTATGTATATGTAAGTACTGTTGATGACAAGGGTGTTGCTACAACGGTTCCAACTAAGATTAGCGATAAGGATGTTAATGTAATTGTTAACGTAAAACATGGCTACATCAAGGTTGACAAGAACAATCCAGGTCACCAGACTACTACTGCTACTGTAACTCGTACTGTTAACTACACTGTTGATGGTCAATCGGACAGCACTTTACCAGGTCATACTCAAACAGTTAGCTTCTCAGCTACAGGATATGAAGATACAGTAACTAAGCAATTAGTTGATGTAGTAAATGGTAATATTGTTACTGAAAATAATACTATTAAACCAGGTAGTTTAACTTGGACTGTTGATGGTGGTACTACTGATTCAGCACCTATGAACGGTTACACTGCTCCAACTAAGGATCATTACCACGTAGACGCTAATGGTATCGAAGTAACTGGCGCAAATAAGAGCGATAATGTAGAAAACAATGGTGCAGTTAAGTCAATCACTGTAAACCACGAATCACATAACATTGCTATTACTATTCCATTAGTTTCAAATGGTACAAAACTTGTTGATCAAGGTAAGACTAAAACTACTTCAGCTACTGTTCGCTATATAGTTGATGGTAATGATGCTAATAAGCCACAAGCTCCAGCTGATAATGTTCAAAATGGTTTTGAGTTTACTTACAGTGGTGACATTTATGATGCCTATACTAATCAACCTATTAGTAAAGGTACGTGGAGTCCAGCTTCACATGCATACAATGAAGTAACTAGTCCGAAGGTTGCTGGCTATACTCCTAATCAAGAAGTTGTAAGTTCTGATCAATTAACTGTAACTCTTAATAACTTAAATCCTATAGTTGAAGTTCACTACACCAAGAACGCTGCTGAAAAGGCTAACTTGAAGATTTGGGATGATACTTCAAATGTTCAACTTGGTCAAAACATTGCTACTCAAGGTGACGAAAGCTCAGCAATTAACTTTAATGGTGCTAACCAAACTGTTCAAGGTTACTTGGATAATGGCTATAAGTTTGTAAGTGTTGTAAGTGATGCAAACGGTAATGTTTTATCAACTACTTCATTTGACAAAGCTAACTTTGGTACTTTTGATACCAACCCTAACAGCGATCAAAACTTCACTGTTCACTTGGTACACGGTACTAAGCCAGTTAACCCAGAAAATCCAACTGACAAGTACACTAAGAATGACCTTCAAAAGACATCAACTCGTACAATTAATTACGTTGATGAGAATGGTAACAAGATTGCTGATTCTGTAACTTCAACAGTTGTATTTAGTGGTTCTGGTTATGTTGATACGGTTACTGGTAACCTTGTTAACTTGAATAATGATGGCTCAATTAAAGATCAAAACGGTAAATTAACTTGGACTTACTCAGTTGACGGCGGAAATGCTCAAAGCGGTTCTTCATACACATTTGCTGAAACTGCCCAAAAGCCAACCATTCAACATGATGGTGTAGATTACCGCTTCAACAACGTAAACCCAGGTAACTACAACGCTGGTAATGGTGCTGTTTCTTCATACCAAGTAGACAATAGTAAGGACAATAACTTAAATGTTAATGTTGTTTACAACAAGATTACTTACAGCACTAAGCGGGTAAATGAAAGAACCGTTAACCGGACTATCAACTATTTGGACGGTAAGACCGGTGAAAAGATTCCTGGAAACTTGATTGAAGACAACCCAGTTAACCAATCTGCAAAACTTTACCAAACTCAAATTGTTGATGATCAAGGTAACGTAAAGGGTATCGGTACTGTTAATGCTGATCATACTTCATACACAATCGACGATGCTTGGCATGTTGATGGCTCGTTTGATGCCGTAACTTCCCCAGACTTAGCTAAGAGTGGTTACAAGGCTCCACGCTTTGAAAATGGTCAATCTGCAGCAACTGTAAGTGCTGAAACAGTAAACGAAAACACTCCTAAACAGGACACTGTTAACGTATACTACGACCACAATGAAGTTCCTGTAACTCCTGATAATCCTCATGGTGTAGATCCAAAGCAACTTACAAAGGATGTTAAGGAAACCGTTCACTACATTGGCGCAGGTGACAAGACGCCAGCCGACAATGTCCAAACTTCTAAGTGGACTCGTACGCTTACTCTTGACGAAGTAACTAAGGAATTAGTTCCAAATGGTCAATACGATACTGAATGGGCAATTGCTAAGGGTGAAAAGACTAATTACGACCAAGTAAATACACCGGTTGTTAATGGCTACTATGCTAATAAGGCAAACGTTCCTGCAACTGCTGTAACTCAAAGTAACATCTACACTGAAGTTACCTACAAGCCACTTGGCCACATTATTCCAGTTGACCCAACTACTGGTGACCCAATTCCAAACGCACCACAACCACAATTTCCTAACAATCCAACTGATCCAACTAAGGGTAACCCAGGTGAAAAACCAACTGTTCCAGGTTACCACCCAGAATCTGGTAAGCCAGGAGACAAAGTAACTCCAAACCCAGGTAACCCAGGTGAAGATGTGAAGGTTCCTTACGTTAAGGACCAAGGTACTGTTTCAGTTATCTTCCACGATGACACTACTAACAGCACTATTCCAAACGTTGGTTTCAATTCTGGTGATGCAGCAGCTGATACTCCTGTAACTTACAATCCTGAAAAGAGCATTTCTGATCTTGAAAAACAAGGTTACGTATATGTACGTACTGAAGGTACTCTTCCTGGCAAGGTTGAAGCTAACAAGAACATTACAGTTACTGTTCACATGAAGCACGGTGTACAACCAGTAACACCAACTACGCCACCAACTGATGTACCAAAGAACACACCAAAGGAAGCTCAACCAGATCAATTGACGAAGAAGGTTAACTTAACTGTTAACTATGTCAATGCTGATGGCACTACATTTAATGGTAATGTTCCAGCTAACGCTAAGCAAACTGCTACATTTACTGGTACTGCTTATGTAGATAAGATTACTGGTCAATTAGTAAACGCTAAGCAAGAAGATGGCAAGTGGGTAATTAATACTGATGACACTGCAACTCCAGAAATTACTTGGACTAGCGACAAGACTTCATTTGAAGGAGTAACTTCACCAGCTGAAAAGGGTTACCACGTATCTAATGTTTCATCACATGCTGATGGTGACAACGTTGCTGCAATCACTGGCTTAACTAAGGATAGTCAAGACATTACAGTTACTGTAACTTACGCTAAGAACGGTACTAAGGTTGTAGGTGAACGGACTGTTGAAGGTTCAATGACTGTTCACTATACAGGTGCCGGGGACTTAACTCCAAAAGATAATGTTCAAAGTGGTGTAAACTTCCACTACACTGGTGATGTACATGACGCAGAAACTAATGAATTAGTTTCTAAAGGTCACTGGGAAGTAAATGGCGTTACTGGCGACAGCTACCAATTTAACGAAGTAGATTCACCAGCAGTTTCAGGTTATACTGCGGAAGTTAAGGTTGTACCAGGCTTTAAGGCTACTCCAGATAAGCCAACATTTGAAACTACTGTAAACTACACTAAGAATGGTACTGATGTTCAAAACGAGCAACATGTTCCAGCTTCTCAAACTGTTCAATACGTAGATGACCAAGGCAATGAATTACTTGATGCCAAGAATCAAAAATTCGAATTTAACTACAGCGGCGATACTGTTGATAAAGTAACTGGCGAGACTATCAAGCAAGGTATTTGGAACGAAACTTCACACAACTTCACTGCTGAAAATGTTCCTGTAATTAAAGGTTATGTAGCAGTTTCTGGTTACACTAAGACTGATGATGGTAAGTACACTGCTGGTGGCTTTACCGCAACTAACACTGGTTCAAAAGAAGATAACAACAAAGTCTTCAAGGTGGTTTACAAGAAGGTTGGAAGCATTGTTCCTCAAGATCCAGAAGGCAACCCAATTCCAGATCCAAATAAGCCAGGTGAAACCGTACCAAATGTTCCTTACAAGAATGATCCAACAGATCCAACTAAGGTAACTCCAAACGAAAAGACTCCAGACATTCCAGGTTGGCACACTAATACGCCAAACGTAACTCCAACTGATCCAACCAAGGACACTCCAGTTATTTACAACAAAGATGTTCAGGATCAAACAGTAACTGTTAAGTACTTTGACGATACAAAGGAAACTGACTTAAGCTCATATAATAAATCAATTTCTAAAAAACCAGGAGCAGCACTTAACTACAGCACTCAGCCTTCGATTACTGAACTTGAAAACAAGGGTTACAAGCTTGTAAGTGATAACTTCAATGTAACAACGATGCCTGAAAAAGGTGGCGATTACGAAGTTCACTTTGTTCACAACACTACTACTATCACTCCAGATAAGCCAGGTAAGCCAGGTGAACCAATTAACCCTAACGATCCAAATGGTCCTAAGTGGCCAGAAGGCACTGATGCTAAGAATTTAACTAAGCAAGGTACTCAAACTGTTCACTATGTATATGCTGATGGTACTAAGGCAGCAGATGATAATGTACAAAATACTACATTTGCTCACACTTTAGTGTTTGATAACGTAACTGGTAAGCAAATTGAAGACAAGGGCTGGACTCCTGAAAGTCATACGTTCAAGGATGTAACTTCGCCAGAAATTGATGGTTACCACGCTGATAAGAAGACGGTTGCCGGTGCTACTGTAACTGTTAATGATCCAACTAGTGAAACTACTGTAATTTACGCTAAGAACGATACAGAAATTAGAAATCATCAGGAAGTTAAAGCTTCACAACTTGTTAAGTATGTTGATGAAGACGGTAACGAATTAAGAGCTTCTAAGAATCAAAACTTCACCTTTACTTACACAGGTGATACTTATGATGAAGAAACTGGTAAGCAAATTGCTACTGGTAAGTGGAACCAAACAAGTACTGACTTTACTAGTGAGAACGTCCCTGTAATTGATGGTTACGTTGCTGTTAAGGGTTATACTCGTGATGACAATGACAAAGTTGTTGCAGGTGGATTCACTACTTCTTACGATGCAAGTGATGCAAAACGCAATAGAACATTTACTGTTGTTTACAAGAAGGTAGGAAAGATTGTTCCGGTTGATCCATCTAAGAACCCAATTCCAGATGCACCAACTCCAAGTTACGAGAACGATCCAACAGATCCAACTAAGGTAACTCCAGATGAACCAACTCCAAATGTTCCAGGCTACACTCCAAGTCAAAACACTGTAACTCCTCCAGATCCAACTAAGGATACTCCAGTTGTTTACACTAAGGATCAAGCTGGCTTGACAGTTCAATACATTGATCAAGATAGCAACAATAGTGTAATTAAGTCTGATGAAGTAAATGGGAAGATTGGTGACAAGATTGACTACAGCACTGCAAGCTCAATCACTGACTTCGAAAACAAGGGCTACGTACTTGTAAACGATGGCTTTACTGGCAAGGCAGGTGCTGACTTTACTAAGGACAACGACGGTAAGACTTACCAAGTTATCTTCAAGCACGGCACTCGTCCAGTAAACCCAGATCACCCAGCAGATCCAAACAAGCCGGTAGATCCAAACCATCCAGATACACCAACTCCAAGTGATCCAAACTTGAGCAAGACAGACTTGCAAAAGACCATCACTCGTACAGTTGAATATCAATACGCAGATGGCAGTCAGGCACATGAACCAGTTAAGCAAGAATTGAGCTTCACTGGTGAAGGTACGATCGACTTGGTAACTGGTAACTTGGTAACAGTTGATGATAAGGGCAACATTACAAGTCAAAAGGGCAAGATTACTTGGAACCACGACAGTCAAGACTTTAAGGCAGTTGACGGAATTGATCACACTGGTTACTACATCTCAGGTGTAAAGCAAACCAATTCAACTGCAAGCGTTGATCCAAAGACTGGTGCCGTAGGTACCGAATCAGTAACTCCAACTAGTCAAAACGGTACTATTGTAATCACTTTGACTAAGAACCCAGACGTTCCAGTAGCAGCTAGCGGCTCAATCAACTACATTGATGACACCACAGGCTCAACCATTGAAAGTGCGAACTTCTCAGGCAGCGTTGGTCAAAAGATCAACTACACTACTGCTCAAAGCATCAAGAACTGGGAAGCTAAGGGTTACGACTTGGTATCCAACAACTTCAAGGATGGCGACGAAGTCTTCACTGACGGCAAGAATGCATTTGAAGTTCATTTGAAGCACGCAACTGTTCCAGTAACTCCAGATAAACCGGGCAAGCCAGGTGAACCAGTAGATCCATCCAACCCAGATAATCCACACAAGTACCCAGACAACTACGTACCACAAGACTTAAGCAAGACTGTAACTCGTGACGTAACTTACGTATACGCAGACGGTAGTCAAGCGGAAGCTCCAGTACACCAAGAAGTTAACTTCACTGGTAACGGTGTTCTTGACTTGGTAACTGGTGGCTATGTAACAGTTGACAAGGACGGCAAGATTACTGGACAAGGACAAATCAACTGGACTCCAGAAAAGGGTAACTTTGACGCAACCAAGTCAATTGATACTACTAAGTACAACATCATTGGCATCAGAGAAAACAACACTAATGCAAGTGTTGATCAAACTACAGGTGTTGTAGCTGGCGAAACAGTAACTCAAAACAGCAACAATAGTACAGTAGTAATTACTTTAGCTAACAAGCCAGCCCCAGTAGTTCAAAAGGGTACAATCACTGTAACTGTTCACGATGTAACTACTGATACTAATTTACCTCAATACGGTAAGCAAAGTGGTGAACAAGAAGTTGGTACTAAGTTTACTTATGACAAGCCAGGTACAATTAGTGAACTTGAAAAGGCTGGTTACAAGGTAATCAATCCAGGTGTAGAAATTCCTACTGAGATTATTAATGGACCACGTTCAGCAACTATTTATGTAGAACACAACATCATTCCAGTAACTCCAGATAAGCCAGGTAATGGTTTAACTGATAAGGACTTGGAAAAGGATGTAACTCGTACAGTAACTTATGAAGGCTTACCAACTAAGCCAAATGATGTAACTGATACACTTCACTTTACTGGTACTGGTTACTATGATGCTGTAACTAAGAAGTGGACTGACGCTAACGGTAAGGAATTAGCTGATCAAACTAAGGCAATTACTTGGACTTCACAAGATGGCACCAAGTTTAGTGGCGTAACTAGTCCATTTAATAAGAATTACCACATTGTGAGTGTAACTAGTGACAATGGTCAAAACTACAACGATGGTAAGGGTAGCGTAACTGCAATTACTGGTATTGGACATGATTCAAAGAACATCCACATCACAGTAACTTACGCTCAAAACGGTAAGATTATCCCAGTTGATCCATCTAATAAACCAATTCCAGATGCACCAACTCCAACTTACCCAACTGATCCAACCGACCCAACTAAGGTAGTTCCAAACGAACCAGTTCCAGAAATTCCTGGAATGACTCCATCAACACCAACGGTAACTCCAACTGATCCAGGCAAGGACACTCCAGTACCTTACACTCCAGTAACTCCAGCTAAGGATCAAGTTGCACAAGTAATTTACCGTGATGTTCAAGATGGTGTTAATACCCAATTAGCTACATCTGGCGATTTAAGTGGTAAAGCTGGTTCAGAAATCAACTACTCAACTGCTGATACTATCAAGAAATTAACTGATCAAGGTTACGTTCTTAAGAATGATGGCTTCCCAGCAGGTGCAGTGTTTGACAATGACGACAGCAAGACTCAAACATTCTATGTAGACTTTGTTCATGGTCAAGCACCAGTAAACCCAGATCATCCACACGATGGAGTAGATCCAAGTGAATACACTAAGGAAGTTAAGGAAACTGTTCACTACGTAGGTGCAGGAGACAAGACTCCAGCAGATAGCGTACAAACTTCTAAATGGACTCGTACTTTAACTGTTGATACTGTAACTGGTAAGGTTATCCAAAATGGTCAATACGATACTGATTGGTCAATTGCCAAGGGCGAAAAGACAGTTTACGATCAAGTAAACACTCCAGTTGTTGATGGCTACCACGCAGATAAGAGAGAAGTTCCAGCTACTGCAGTAACTCAAGATGATATTGAAGTAACTGTAAAATACACTCAGAATGGTAAGATTATTCCAGTTGGTCCAGATGGTAAGACTCCAATTCCAAACGTACCAAATCCAACTTACCCAACAGATCCAACAGATCCAACTAAGGTAGTTCCGGACGAACCAGTTCCAGAAATTCCAGGAATGACTCCATCAACTCCAACTGTTACTCCAAAGGATCCAGGTAAGGATACTCCAGTTCCTTACACTCCAGTAACTCCAGCTAAGGATCAAGCAGCAGTTGTTAACTACATTGATGCTGATAATAATAACGCAATCATTACTAGTTCAGGCAACTTGACTGGTAAGGCCGGTTCAAAGATTGACTACTCAACTAAGTCAACTATTACTGGTCTTGAAAACAAGGGTTACGTACTTGTAAACGATGGCTTCCCAGCAGGTGCTAAGTTTGATAGTGATGACAATACCACTCAAATCTTCACTGTTGTTTTGAAGCATGGCACAGTACCAGTAACTCCAGACAAGCCAGGTAAGCCAGGTGAACCAATCAACCCTAATGATCCAGACGGTCCTAAGTGGCCAGAAGGCACTGATGAAAACAGTGTGAAGAGAACTGGTACCCAAACTATTCATTATGAAGGTGCGGGCGAGAACACTCCAAAGGATGACGTTCAAACATTCGACTTCACCAAGAAGATGTTGGTTGATAAGGTAACTGGCAAGATCATTGATTCAGGTGAATGGAACGTAACTAGTCACACATTTGGCTACAAGGATACTCCAGTTATTGATGGTTACCACGCAGACAAGCGTAACGCTGGTGGTTCAGTAGTAACTCCAGATGACTTGAACAAGACAGTAACGGTAACTTACACTCAAAATGGTAAGATCATTCCAGTTGGTCCAGATGGTAAGACTCCAATTCCAAACGTACCAAATCCAACTTACCCAACTGATCCAACTGATCCAACCAAGGTAACTCCAGACGAGCCAGTTCCAGAAATTCCAGGAATGACTCCAAACAAGCCAACAGTAACTCCAACTGATCCAGGCAAGGACACTCCAGTTCCTTACACACCTGTAACTCCAGTTGTTAATACTGTAACTGGTAAGATCACATACATTGATGATGATGCTACTGGTAACAAGATTCTTGATGTGGATAACTTCAGTGGTAAGGTAGGAGACAAGATCGACTACACTACAGTTGGTGAAATCCAAAGTTACGTAAACAAGGGCTATGTACTTGTATCTAATAACTTCAAGGATGGCGATGAAACCTTTGCTAAGGATGGCAATGTCTTTGAAGTTCACTTCAAGCACGGAACTACAACAGTAACTCCAGAGAAGCCAGGTAAGCCAGGTGAACCAATTGACCCATCTAACCCAGAAGGACCTAAGTATCCAGCTGGTACTGATGAACACGCAGTTAAGAGAACGGGTACTCAAACAGTTCACTTCACTGGTGCAGGTGACAAGACTCCAGCTGATAAGAAGCAAAGCTTCGACTTCACTAGAAAGATCACCTTCGACAATGTAACTGGTAAGATCATCACTACTACTCCATGGAATGAATCAAGCCACACATTTGGCTACGAAAACGTTCCTGTAGTTGATGGATTCCACACTACTGTTAAGACTGCTGGTGGTACAACGGTAACTCCTGATGACTTGGACAAGACAGTAACTGTAAACTACAGCCAAAACGGTAAGATTATCCCAGTTGATCCAAGCGGAAAGCCAATTCCAAATGCACCAACACCAACTTACCCAACTGATCCAACTGATCCAACTAAGGTAGTTCCAAATGAACCAGTACCAAATATTCCTGGTATGGTACCAAGTCAAAACACTGTAACTCCAAGTGATCCGGGCAAGGATACACCTGTGATTTACAACAACGGAAATACTCCGGTAAATCCAGATACTCCAACGACTCCAACCAACCCGACTACACCTACAACACCAATGACTCCAGATGAGCCAACTAATGTAACTCCACATGCAGAGACACCAGAGACTCCATCTGAGCCAGAAAAGCCAAGTGATGACAACGAAACTGTGAAGCCACATGCTAATGCAGTTCCAAAGAAGACTGCAACTAAGACAGTAACTCCACATGCACAAAGAGAAGTAAGAATTACCAAGAACGGTAATATCATCAACTCTAAGGGTCACACCATTGGTTATGTAGATGACAAGGGTCAAGTACACAAGACACTTCCACAAACTGGCGATAGCGCAGAATTAGCAGAGGCAGAAGCAATTCTAGGTGGAATTGCAGCAGGCTTAGGCTTGATCGGCTTAGCCGGAAGCAGAAAGCGTCGTCGTGGAAATAAGTAATAGTTTTTAAGCTTTAATGGAACAAAATTTGTTACAATAAAAGCAGAGAAAAGCTATAAGCTTGAAAATAAATAGGAAGCTGATAAGAGATATGGAAAAGTGTATTTGGTTAGTAACAGAAATCAACGTAGATAAGCCAATCCCAGAGATCAAGTGCTACAAGTACAAGAATGCGGCAGCAGAATTGTTTGATGGCCGGATCAAGGACTTAAGTGAAGAATATGACTTCACGCAAGAGTTCAAGAAGGGTGAATCATTTACGAGAATTTTCGGCAACCGCGAGAACAATGAAATCAAGGTTGTATTACAAATGCTGAGAGAAGAATTGCAGAACTAGTAAAATAGAGATGCAATAGAAAAGAAGAAAGAGACGCTATTTCGAAAGAGGTAGCGCCTCTTTTTTGTGTAATTTTGATGTTGCAAATACAGAATTAGCTACATATATGCACAGAAATTTAAAAAAAGGCTTTTAATTTTCAATAACACATGTTATTATAGCTATGTAAAAAACAAGTGTTATTAAAATCATATTGCAAGTTATGAGAGTGAATGGCATAGATTAATACTTGATTTGATAAGGAATATTAAGTAGGGAGGCTTTAATATGGTATCTAAGAATAACCATATTGGCAGAATGACAAAAACAGCAGAGAGAAAGCCACACTTTGCAATTAGAAAATTAACTATTGGTGCAGCATCTGTATTATTAGGAACTTTACTTTGGATGAGTACAACTGCAAGTACATCACACGCAGATACAGTAGATGGTAGTAGCGATGAATCACATCAAGAGAGTGGCACTCAAGTAATGAATGATACTGGTTCGGCTAAGAAAGTAGTAGTTACTACTAATAATGGTGAAACTCCAGCTTCAACTAATGCTACTGATGAAGAACAATCTTCAGCAAATGAAGGCGCAACTGTAAAGCAAAACGCAAATACAACTGATGCAGCAAAAGAAACAACTGTAAAAGAAAATGATGCAGCTGAACAAGCAAATAAGGTGTTAACTCAAAATGCTAAAGACAATACTGCTAAGGTTGCTAAGTCAACTGATGACTCAATTGGTTCTAAGATTGAATCAGCAGGTCAACAAGGTAAGACAGACACGATAGTAAGTTCTACTTCACAAAACAATTCAACTGAAGCTACAACTGATGATAAAAATAAGGCTTCAACTACTGTAGCTGCAGATGTAAATAAGAAACAAACAACTGATACTACTACTGAAAATCAAGATAAAAAGATCAAGATTAAGATTACTGGGATTGATGATTATGATGGTAGTACACTTTATGGAAAGCTTGATGATTCCTTTAAAGCCGATCAGGTCGGGATTAATAGTAATGATTATGTATTCTATAATTATGTAGGCTATAAATTAATGAATCCTGAAGCTCTGGATGGACTTGATTTAAAGTACAAGGGCTATGGTCATGGTAATTTAATTGTCCCAGATCATGATGTAGACATCACTTTACACTTTGCTAAGTTAGCTAATACTAAAGTCGAATATGTTGATACTAAAGGCAATGTTTTAGCTCAACACACAGATCCGTCAAATGCTTCAACTTCAGAAAGCTTGTACAGTAGTGAAGATGGTATTCATACTTCTAGGATTTTAGCTAGAGCTATCGATATTCCAGGTTATGAACTTGTTTCAGCTCCGGAAGTAACTAAGGGAGTTACTCAAGTTGCTACCAAGGATAACCCTAATGAAATGCTTATTCAATTTGTTTATAAGCAAATTGCACCTAATGCTCAGGAAGGATTACCTAACGGTGGTGGTACTGAAATCAACGGTAGTACACAGCATGGCATAGATTGGAGTAATCTTCCAGGTAGCGTTAACATTGATTTAGTAAATCCAACTTATGGTGTAAATCATTTTGAACAAACAGTTAAAGCTATGCAAGATCGCTATACTAAGCAGGGCTTTAGCTTTGTTGGTATAGTAAACGATCATAAAGATTCAGATCCAACTAATCGTTTAGAATCATATGTTTCTGTACAGTTCTTGCCACATCAAAATGTAACGGTTAACTATGTAGATGAAAATGGCAATAAGTTATCTGATTCTACAATTCTTTCATTTAACAAAGACAACCCTAACCAAGCCAACAACGGTATTGATCCAACAAATAATTGGTTTGCTAACGGTGAGTGGAAGAGTTCACCAAAGCAAATTAAAGGCTATGTTTTAAAGGAAACAAAAGGTGCTACTGAAGGTAAGTTCACCACATTTGGCTACAACGTAACTTATGTTTACACTAACCAAGCTGCTGGTTCAGTATCATATATTGACGATACTGAAAATAACAAGGTTTTAGCCACTGACAAGCTTAATGGCAAGATTGGTGAAAATATCACCTATAGTACAGCAGATAGACTCAAGGACTATGAAAACCTTGGCTATGTTGTTGTAAGCAATAATTATGATAATGCTACACATGTCTTTGATGGTGATGATACCAAGAACCAATTCGTGATTCATTTGAAGCATGGTACTCGTCCAGTAAATCCAGATCAACCAGTTGGTCCTCAGAACCCAGTTGATCCAACTCATCCAGATAATCCAAACAATAGGAAGAATATTCCTGGATTGACTAAAGAAGATTTAGAGAAATCTGTAACTCGTAATTTCCACTACATTTTCTCAGATAATTCAAGTCACCCAGAAGTAACTGAAGCTCCACAAACTGTTAAGTTTACAGGCTCAGGTGTTATTGACATGGTTACTGGTGGATTGGTAACTGTTGATAAAGATGGCAATATTACTGGCAATGGTGAAATCGTTTGGACTCCAAAAGATGCTTTACTTCCAGCAGTAGCAACTAAGACAGTTAGTGGATACCACGTAGTTAGTGCAGTTAATGCTAACCAAGATGGTAGCGTATCTGCTCAGACTGTAACTCCAATTACTGGCAACATTGATGTAACTGTTGTTTACGCACCAGATGCACCTAAGCAAGCAGAAAAAGCAAGCTTACATTTAGTTGATATTTCAGATAACAACAAAGAAATTAATACTTTCACTGACTCAGGTAAGGATAACACAGCTATTAGCTTTAACGGTGCACAAGCAACTATTGATGCATATGTAAAAGCTGGTTACAAGGTTAACGGTATTGTTCAAGCAACTAGCGATCCTAACGCTCCAATTAAGTATGGTACTGATTATGCTAGTACTTCAAGCAAGTGGAGCTTTGATGATCAGCCAGGTGTAGATCAATCATTCTACGTATACTTAGAACATGATTATGCTCCAATTAACCCAACTAATAATTACGGCAGAACTGATTTAACTCGTGAAGTTACTGAAACTGTTCACTATGTTGATGAAGCAACTGGCAAACCAGTCACAACTGACTACACTAACAAGGTAACTTTCAATGCACAAGGTCGTGTTGATAAAGTTACTGGCAAGATGCTTGCTATTAAGAGTATCGAAAATAATCAAATCACTTATGATTATGATGTAGCTAACGAAATTGACATTGCAACAGCTAAGGCAAGTGACTTTGCATGGAGTAATCCAGTAACCTTTGCTAAGGCAGTATCACCAGTAATTAACGGTTACACTATTGATGCCGCTAAGACTACTCCAAGTGACTTGGCTGATGGCAATGACATCAAGAAAATTGCTAATATAGGTTACAATCATGCCAATGTTGAAGCAACTGTTTACTACAAGGCAAACCCAGTTGAAATTCATAAGGCTGAATTGACTATTTATGCTAATGGTCAACAAGTAGGTACTGCTAGTGCAACAGGTGCTAAGGATACTGCAATTGACTTTGGTGAAATTGGTCAAACTGTTGAAGCATATATCAATAATGGTTGGAAATTTGATCATGCTCAAGATATTACCAATAATACTGTAATGGCAGGTAAGTCATATTCAGAGTTGAACTTTGGTAAGTACTTAACTGAAAACAACAGTGATCAAAAATTTGCAATTTACTTGACTAAGGCAGCAGAACCAACTCAACAAACTGCACAATTGATCATTAACGATGTAACTCCAGGTCAAACCATGCAACTTGGCAATTACACACAACCTGGTCTTGAAGGTAGTGCAATTAGCTTTGATGGTGTCAGTGCACAAATTGCAAACTTGCTTGCTAAGGGCTATGTTTGGGATGGTGCAACATACAATGGTGCTAACTTAGACGCCAAGGATTATGCTGGTATTCAATTTGGTAACTATGATAAGACTGATGACAAGAACACAATTAGTCAAAAGTGGGTTATCAACTTAGTTCATGGATTCACCCCAGTAAACCCAGATCATCCAGATGATAAGGATGGTTATACAAAGGAATACTTAGACAAGACTATCACTCGTGATGTAACTTACGTTGATGGACAGGGCAATACTGTTGCTAAGGCAGAACATCAAGAAACTAACTTCAAGGGTTCAGGCTACTTAGACAATGTAACCAACCGTTGGGTAACAGTAGAAAATGGCAAGATTACAGGCGTTGCAAATGGTTTAACTTGGACACCAGATGAAGATCAAACCTTTGACGCAATTGGTGCTAAGACAGTTGATGGTTACCACGTTGTATCAGTAGGTGGCAATAATGTTAATGGATTCCTTGTTGGACAAGATGGTTCTGTAGGTCAACAAACTGTAGGTAGAGATACCGCAAGTTCAACTATCAAGGTTGTTTATGCTAAGGACTCTACTCCAGTAACTGATAAGGGTTCAATCATTGTAACTGTTCACGATGCAACTACTAATACTGACTTGTCAGAATATGGCAAGCAAAGTGGTGAAAGTGACGTTGGTACTAAGTTTACTTACGACAAGACTGGTACAATTACTGAACTTACTAATAAGGGCTACAAGGTACTTAACCCAGAAATAACTATTCCAACTGAAATTACTAAGGGTTCTCACACCTTTACTATTGTTGTGGAACACACAACAACCACAGTAACTCCTGATAAACCAGGCAAGCCAGGTGAACCAGTAGATCCATCTAACCCAGAAGGACCTAAGTACCCAACTGGAACAGATGAAAATGCTGTTAAGAGAACAGGTACCCAAACCATTAAATACACTGGCGCAGGTGATAAGACTCCTAAGGACGATGTTCAAAGCTTCGACTTTACTAGAACAATTACTTTCGACAATGTAACTGGCGAGATTACTGAAACTACTCCATGGAATGTAACTAGCCACACATTTGGCTACAGGGATACTCCAGTTATCGATGGTTACCACGCAGACAAGCGTAACGCTGGTGGTTCAGTAGTAACTCCAGACGACTTGAACAAGACAGTAACTGTAACTTACACTCAGAACGGTAAGATTATTCCAGTTGATCCAAACGGAAAGCCAATTCCAAATGTACCAACACCAACTTATCCAACTGATCCAAGTGATCCAACTAAGGTAACTCCGGACGAACCAGTACCAAACGTACCAGGCTACACTCCATCAACACCAACAGTTACTCCAAAGGATCCAGGCAAGGATACTCCGGTTCCATATAACAACGGTAACACTCCAGTAAATCCAGATGTTCCAACTCCTCAACCAGAAGTTCCACCAACAAATCCAACCACACCTACAACTCCAACGACTCCAGATGAGCCAACTAATGTAACTCCACATGCAGAGACACCATCTGAGCCAGAGCAACCAAGCGATGACAATGACACTGTGAAGCCACATGCCGGCGTAGTACCAACTTCAGAAAAGAGGTCAACTAATACTACTAAGACAGTAGCTCCACATGCCCAAAACGGAGTGAGAATTACCAAGAACGGTAATATCATTAACTCCAAGGGTCACACAATTGGTTATGTAGATGATAATGGTAAGGTACGTGAGACACTTCCACAAACTGGCGATAGCGCAGAATTAGCAGAAGCTGAAGCAATTTTAGGTGGAATTGCAGCAGGCTTAGGCATGATCGGCTTAGCTGGAAGCAAGAAGCGTCGTCGTAATTAATAAGTAATTTATATAAAAGTAAAATAAGCTAGAAAGCAATATTAATGAGCTTTCTAGCTTATTTTTGTTAAAAATACTGTGTTATTTTAAAAAGAAAAAAATCTTCAAAAAACATTGATAAATCGTAAAAAAATACTTACCATTTTAGATAACACGTGTTATTATAATATGTGAAGAGAGAAAACGAGATAAAAAAGAGGCAATTAAAATGTTTGAAAACGAAAAGAATGTTAAAAATTCTGAAACTAACCTGCACTTTGGGACTAAGAAAGTTAGTGTTTCAAGTATGGTTTCCATGCTTGAAGCAGATGGCTGGAATTTAGAAAAATAATTAAAGTAGAAAAGCGTTACTTAATATAATTCTTTCTCAAATATAAATTTAAAAAATAGAATTAAAAAATAGAATTATAGTGTATCTATAGTTCTATTTTTTAATATATCGTGACTATATGTATAATAATTAGATTATAATGAATATAGTTAACTTCATGAATTAGTTGTAATTACATAGCTTATTGTAGATCTTTATTTTGTTTTCTAAATAAGAGTAGTAGATATAGATGGAAAGGCCTAAAATGAATAAATTCACATCAATTTTTGGCAAAAATATCAAGGCTGTCGTTAAGTATGTTGATTTAGACAACGATGGTGAAGTTTTAGAAAGTACTAAAAAATTTGAGGGAAAACCAAAAACACAGGTGGAATATGATCCCTCTGATGAAATTGCAAAGTATCTAAATCAAGGTTATGTTTTGGAAAGAGATGGCTTTGATGAGAATCCTATTTTTGAAGAAGATGTGGATGAATACGTTATTTCATTTAAGCATAAGCATCTAGTTAAAGAATATGAACAAAAGAAGATTAAGCAATTGGTACACTATCAGGGTGCAGCAAGCAGAACACCGGAAGATAGTACTACTGAGATCGAGTTTGTTCATAATCAAGAAATAGACGCTGTTGATAATCATGTGATTAAGGACTTAGGTTGGAAGCCTAAAGAGCAGAGCTTTATGATCATTGGCACGCCTACATTGCCTGGATTTGTTCCGGATTTGATTGAAGCAGGTGGTGAGACCGTTACTGCTGAAGATAAGGATAAGGAATACACGGTTAACTTCACAGTTAATAATAAGCCATCTACTAGTGAACAAAGTGCAGTTGTTAAGTTTGTTGACTTAAGTGACAAAAATAAAGTTATTTTCCAAAAGAATTTAACTGGTCAGCCTAATATGCAGATTGAATATGACCCAGAAGCTGAAATTAAGCGGCTAGAAGATGAGGGCTATTCATTAGTTAAGAACGGCTTCAATGACAATGGAGATATTCAATTTTATGGTAATGCAGATGGTTACCAACCAGTGTTCATTATTACCATGAAATACAGTGCAGTTGCTGTAGATGCTAAGCATCCTAATGACGCTGTTGATCCAGATGTTTACAGTAAGGAAAGTAAATTAACAGTTAAGTTTGTTGGTGTAGATGATGCGCCAAAAGACAAGGTTCAAACGATTCATTGGAACAGAACAGTTACTTTATTGCCAAGTACTAAAAAGGTAATTGAATCAGGACGCTATGATAGTGACTGGAAAGCTGATAAGCAATACCAAGATGTAAAGGTACCTCAAATTGAAGGCTATCATGCAGATATGGAGGTCGTAAAGGCACCTGAATTAAGCCAGGATGATCAAGTTATTACTGTATCATATGCTAAGAATGAAGCTGTTAAAGAAGCCAAAGCTGAGCCCGTTCATGAAAATGAAAGCTACACCGATGATGATAGTATTACCGATCAACCAGTCGCTAAACAAACTGAAATAACCAAAGTTGTCAGCGACCTTGAACAAAATTCAACTGTTAAAGAACAAGTGGCAATTATTAATTTCATTGATGTTGATAACGATGGTAATTCAATTACTTCATCTGGAATTTTAAATGGTAAACCAGGTGAAAGCATTAATGATTTATACAGTACTGAAAATCCTCTTAAGATCATTGCAAGAGCAGGTTATCATGTTGTATTTAATAATTTTGATAAGAAGGGTACTGTTCAAAGATTCAATGATAATGCATTGATGCCACAAGTCTTTACAATTGGGGTAAGCAAAAAAGCAAAGGGTACTGATGCTTTAGATAAAGATGCAACTAAGAAAGAAATCGAAAAGATTAAGAATGATTTAGCTGTATCTAAAGAAGCTAACCCAGATTATTCTAAGACAATGATGGACTTAACCAACGTCGTTTCATCATTATATGATTTGGTTTCAAAATCTGAATAAAAGAAATTAAAACATGAAAAAGACACTACAGATTCAAAGTTTTGTTTCTGTAGTGCCTTTTTTATAAATATCAATAAATTTTAGGAGTGTAATAAGATTTTAGAATTAATTAGGTTCAACTGCTGTTAATGTAATGACTCCAATTAATTCAAGTGCCAAAAATGTAATTCCAAGGATAGTAATCATAGTGCCCATCTCCTTATCTAGGAGATAAATAATTAGAATATTTATCTTTCAATTCAATTATTGCTTACACTGTTACTGTACCACATAATTGCATATTATGAAAGCGATTACATTAAATTAGGAGAAAAAAGTTGATCTCCGAAGAAATCAACTTGTGCCCCTGCCAAGGACCTATATTATAGCATTCATTTATTCTGACTGATCATCCTTTTTCTCAGTTGAGTCAGGATTTTGATCGTCAGATTTGGTGAAATCACCATTCATGGTATTGGGGCGACCAGTTTGATAATCAGCTGTGTGCTTTTCAGCCTTAGGTGCGCTTTGACCAGGTTCAGGCATAACCATAGCAGCTATAATATATAAAGCGACGCCAGGAAATACACCCGTGAATAATATTAATGCGGCACCGATGATTCTAACCCAAGCAGGATCTAGATCAAAGTAGTTAGCAATACCGCCCAAAACGCCAGCTAAAATTTTATTTTGTGATTTTGTAAGTCTTTTTTGCATAATAATCAACTCGTTTCTAACTGTTCTATCTCTTTTACATATATTATACAGCAAAGGCATGAAAAAAAGTGTTGATTGCTCAACACTTACACATAATTATGATGCCCGCTAAAGGATTCGAACCTTCACTTAGTCACCTAAACAGCGACCTGAACGCTGCGCGTCTGCCAATTCCGCCAAGCGGGCATTTTTTATTTGTACATGAATAATAATACCAAATATTTGGTAAAATGTAAGCATAAAATACTTTAATTATTCAAAAGGATGGAATTTCATGTTTTTTAGTAAAAAAATAAAACGTGCAGTAATTACAACTATCGCTGCCGTGTCAATTTTTTCGTGTGGTGCAGTTTTTGCGACTACGCCAGTTAATGCAGATACAACTAATAGTTATCAAGCAGACCAAGTTAAGCTGAATGTAAAATCAGCGATTGCTATTGATAGCGATTCGGGTCAAATTTTATATGCGAAAAATGCAACTCGAACTTTGCCAATTGCTTCAATGACAAAGTTAGTGACGGTTTATTTAACCTTACAAGCAATTAAGAATAATAAGCTTTCATGGGATCAAAAGGTAAAACCAACTGCCCCCATCGTTAAGGTAGCTAATAACGCGGAATATTCTAATGTGCCACTAAAAATGGGACATTCATACACTATTAAGCAGCTTTACCAAGCAACTTTAATTGAGTCTGCTAATGGTGCTGCAATGCTCTTAGGACAAACTATTGCGGGCTCTCAGAAGGCCTTTATCGATCAAATGAGAGCTCAAGTAAAGAAATGGGGCATTGAAGATGCTAAGATTTACACTGCATGTGGATTACCTAATGGTAATTTGGGTAAAGATGCATATCCTGGTGTAAATAAGAATGCAGAAAATTCAATGTCAGCCAAGGACATGGCAATTGTAGGTCAAAATTTGATCAAAGATTTCCCAGAAGTTTTAGATACTACCAAGTTGGCCCACTTAGACTTTAAGGATGCAGGTCATACTACTAAGATGGCCAACTTTAATTGGATGCTAAAGGGTCTTTCTCAATATGATCAAGCTTACCCAGTTGATGGCTTGAAGACTGGTACTACTGACGCTGCAGGAGCTTGTTTTATTGGAACTGTACAACATAATGGTGCGCGTTTGATCACTGTGGTAATGGGTGCACGTCACCGTGATGGAACGGATCCAGCTAGATTTATGCAGACAAAGAAGTTAATGAACTATATCTTTACTAAATATCGTCCTGTAACAATGACTGCAGGTAGTCAAATGAATGGCGCTAAGACAATTAAAGTTGTTGATGGTGATAATGCAACTACTAATTTAGGACTTAAGCAAAAGACTACTATCTGGGATCCAGCTGATGGCAAAACTTTAGTGGCATCATTGAATAAAAAATCTGTAGAAGCACCAATTAAGAAAGATCAAACAGTTGGTGATTATCAATTTAAATCTGGTAATGAAAAGATTGTTTCATTGTCTAATCCTAATGGGATGAACGTCAAGGCTAAGGCATTGTCAGCTAATAACAAGGTGAACTTTTTTGTCAGAATTTGGCGCTGGATTTTCGGAGGAAGATAAATATGACTGAAATTTCTGAAGATATCTTGAAAAAGGTAATTAAAGAAAGAGAAAGCGATACACATAAAGGCGATTACGGTCGTGTACTCTTGATCGGTGGTAGCGAGAACTATGGCGGCGCTATTATTATGTCTACCGAAGGCGCTATTAATGCTGGCACAGGTTTGACTGCTGTTGCAACACACCCTTTGAATTTAGCACCGCTACATGCACGAGTGCCTGAAGCAATGTTTATCGACTGGCGCGATGCTAAGTTAGCAGATTTAATCAAAAATATGGATGTTGTAGTTTGCGGGCCAGGATTAGGCATGAGTGATCTCGCTAAGCAAATTTTAGTTATCTTGCGAAGATGTACTTCAGAAAAACAAACCGTTGTCTTAGATGCCAGTGCTCTTGATTTAATTAGTCAGGATAAGAACTTATTGCCAACTAATGCTGGCCACTTAATCTTGACGCCGCATCAAATGGAATGGCAACGATTGAGTCAAATTCGTATTCCGTTTCAAACAGATAGTGCCAATATTGATGCTTTAAACCAATTGATTCCAGATACTAATGCGCTTTTAGTACTCAAATCGAATCATACTCATGTTTATGATGGGACTGGTCAAATTTTTGTTAATCCAATTGGTAATCCAGGCATGGCCACTGGTGGAATGGGTGATACTTTAGCAGGAATCGTCGGTGGGATGGTTGCTCAATTTGGTCCAGGCGTTGAAACCGTTCAAGCTGCTGTCTATCTTCATTCTTTAGCAGGTGACTTGCTTGCCAAAGATAATTATGTGGTACGACCAACGGAACTTTCTAAAGTATTGCCTAAATTGATGAAAAAGTATTCAGAATTGGCATAAACATGTTAAAATTCTAATAGTAAATAAATGCATCCCTAGTTGAGGGATGTTTTTTAACGCTTCAAAGACGAAAAAGCATAATATAATTGAGTTAAATATTATTAAAAAAGAAGATTAACATATTTATGAAAAAAAACATTATTATCGGCGTAACTAGTATCGTTCTAGCTTTTGGTGCAATTATCGGCTTAGCTAAGGTATGCGCACCTAAGTCTGATGTCTCACAAGAAGCTGCTACAACGCAGACTAAGGCCAAAACTAAGAAAATAAATAAAACTAAGAAAAAACAAACTAAAAAAGTAGATAATGGTGCTTTATATCGACCATATAGCGATCCTAAGGATTTGCGCAAGGCAGGCACTTGGAAGAAAAAGAGTGAGCCTAAAAAATATCCTAAGATTAAGCCGTATGAAAAGGATTTGACTTTGCGGGTATCATTAAAAGGAAACCGAACCTATTTGTTAAGAAAAGGCAAGGTTTTGTATACCATGTTATCAACTGGTGGAATCTACAAGAAGGGCAAGTCATTGACCCCAACTGGAACTTTTAGGATCCAAAATGGTCGTGGAGACAGCTTTTTCAATTATAACTTAGGTGAAGGAGCTAATAATTGGACTAGTTGGAGTCCGGATAATGTGTACTTGTTCCACTCTGTGCCAACTAAAGCTGATTATAGCTATAACTTAAAAGAAGCAGCCAAATTGGGAAGAACTCAAGGTTCACATGGTTGTATCCGTCTGAGTGTACCTGATTCTAAGTGGATTATGGATCACATCCCAGATGGTACGAAGGTAGTAATTAAAAATAATTAACAAGAACGTTGCTTTTTAAGCAACGTTTTTTTAAAAAATAAATTTCTCACGAAAAAATCGCCTTTTTTTGCGTAATAAATAATAGAGGTGTTTTTCTACCTCAAATTACGTAAAGGACGGTATAATTATGGTACGCAATGAAAACCATAATCTAACTATTACTCGTGATCCTATTTTTGGACATGTTTTTAGTAAGCCTGAGAATTGTTTGTACTTGTTGCGAAGTATTCTTCCAAGATTAGGTCTAACACAGGTTGAGGTTACGCCACAAAAGCAGATTAATAAAAAACTGCTAGAGAAAAATGTAATCATGGATCTTTGGGCAAGAAATAAAAAAGGAGAAATCTTCGATGTTGAAATGCAGACGACCAAGCAAAAATGGGCCGGTGTTAGATTTAGATACTACCAATCTTTAGCTGATCAAGATTCTTTAAAGGTGGGCGAAGACATAGAAAAAATAAATGAAACATACATTATTTTCATTTATCCCTTTGATCCGATAGGTGAAGGAAAGTACATTTATGAAGGAACATTTTTGCTAGATAAAGATAACCCTGATTCATCCGTTAATACAAAAACGCATTGGATTTCAATTAACGCTAAGGGGTATAAGGGAGAAATTACCCCGGAATTGAAGGAATTTTTGGATTACATTAACTATGGTTTGACTAAAAACAGTAGTAACTTTATCAAAAAAATCGATCGAGAACGTTTAGATTATATTAGAAGTACAGAATGGAGGGACGCCAAAATGAGTTTAGCTGTGTTATTGTCTGATGAAAGAGCAGAAGCAAGAAAAGAAGGTCGTAAAGAAGGTAAGCTAGAGGCTCAAAAAATTGCAGTAAAAAACTTTGTTCAAAGCGTTCAAGATTTTAATCCAACTCAAGAATGGATTATGTCTAAACTAGTCAAAGCCTATGGTCAAGACTTTAGTAAATCCGAACTAGAAAAACTAGTGCAAGAAGCAGAACGAGAATAGCTTTTTTAACTAAATTAGTGGCAGAAGCCGTTTTTTCCTGCTATAATCATGTTTGCCAAGAAGTCAAAAGTAGTAGTTATTTTCTTTTTAAGCGAGTCTATGTTGGTGCAAGATAGATACTAGAAGATAATGAAGGCGTGTTTGACTGATAAAATCAAGAATTTAAATAAGCGGATACTTTGTATCAATCTGAGTGGTACCGCGGGTTTTTAACTCGTCTCTTTCTACGTTTGTAGAAAGAGACTTTTTTATTTAGAAGAGAGGAATAAGATGGACTTTAAGAGTGAAGTAGTTGACTTGGTTGCTAGTCAAGTTGATTTACCTAAAGAAAAAATTGCTGCATTAATTGAACGCCCTAAAAATGCTAAGATGGGAGACTATGCTTTCCCAGCATTTATTTTGGCTAAGACTTTGCACAAAAATCCTGCAGAAATTGCTAAAAATATTGCGGACAACTTATCAAGTGATGATTTTGCTAATATTCAAGCAGTCGGTCCTTACGTTAACTTTGCGATTGACCATGAAAAATTAGTTTCATCGACTTTGAAGGATGTTTTGACTGAAAAAGAACATTATGGTGATCAAAAGATTGGTGAAGGAAATGTGCCAATTGATATGTCTAGCCCTAACATTGCTAAGCCAATGTCAATGGGCCACCTTCGTTCAACTGTAATTGGTAATTCAATTGCTAAGACAATGGAGAAGGTTGGCTATACTCCTATTAAAATCAATTACTTAGGTGACTATGGTACTCAATTTGGTAAGTTGATTGCTGCCTACAAGCACTGGGGTAATGAAGAAGACGTTAAAAAAGATCCGATTATGAATCTTTTCCACTACTATGTAAAGTTCCACCAAGAAGCTGAGAAAGATCCCGAACTTGATAATGAAGGTCGTGAATGGTTCAAGAAGCTTGAAGACGGGGATCCAGAAGCAGTTAAACTATGGAAATGGTTCCGTGAGGTTTCATTAAAGGACTTCAAGCGAATTTATAAAGAACTAGGCGTAACTTTTGATTCATACAATGGCAATGGTGAAGCTTTCTTTAACGATAAGATGCAACCAGTAATTGATGAATTAAAAGAAAAAGGTCTTCTTCATGAATCACGTGGTGCGCAAGTTGTTGACATGGGTGAAGGTGAAAATCCTGCTATTATCGTTAAATCTGATGGTACTTCAATTTACTTAACTCGTGACCTCGCCGCTGCTGAATGGAGAATGAAAGAATATAACTTCGTTAAGATGCTTTATGTTGTAGGTAACGAGCAAGCCCAACACTTTGTTGAATTGAAGACTGTTTTGAAAAAGATGGGTTATGACTGGGCTGATGAAATTCACCACGTACCATTTGGTTTAATCACTCAAGGCGGTAAAAAGTTATCTACTAGAAAAGGTAACGTTGTCTTCCTCGATCAAGTATTAAAGGATGCTGTTTCACTTGCTAAAAAACAAATTCAGGAAAAGAATCCAGATTTAGCAGATCAAGATCAAGTTGCTCATGATGTTGGTGTTGGTGCTGTTGTCTTCCACGATTTGAAGAATGATCGTCTTGATAATTTTGACTTCGATTTGGAAGAAGTTGTTCGTTTTGAAGGGGACACTGGTCCTTACGTTCAATATACTAATGCTCGTGCTCAAAGTGTCTTGAGAAAGGCCGCTGCTATGGGTGAAAAGCCTAGCGAAACTGATCTAGCTCTTGATGATGACTGGGCTTTTGCCGTAGCCAAAGATTTAGCAGATTTCCCAAGAATTGTAGCTAGAAGTGCCGAAAAGTTTGAGCCTTCAGTAATTGCTAAGTTTGCCTTAGATTTAGCTAAAAAATTCAATAAGTACTATGCTAATGTGAAGATTTTAACCAAGGACGATAAAATTGGTGCTCGTCTCGCCTTAGTTCAAGCAACATCAATCGTTTTAACGGAATCACTTAGATTGTTAGGTGTCAATGCTCCTAAAGAAATGTAAGAGAAAAACAATGAAAATAAGAAAATAACGCTTACATTTTGTGAAAAATTGTTCATATTTCAATTATTAGGGTACAATAGGCATGTAAGATATTTAGGAGGTATTTTTTAATGGCTTATTTTGACAACGGTAATCAAATCTTTAAAGATGCTCGTAAGAACCATTACGCTGTAGGTGCTTACAACACTAACAACTTGGAATGGACTCGTGCAGAATTACGTGCTGCTGAAGAAACTAGAACTCCATTGTTGATCCAAGTATCAACTGGTGCTGCTAAGTACATGGGTGGTTACAAGTTCGTTAAGGACATGGTAGCTGACCAAATGGATTCAATGAACATCTCAGTTCCAGTTATCTTAAACTTGGACCACGGTGACTTTGAATCAGCTAAGGAATGTATCGCTCTTGGTTACTCATCAGTTATGTTTGATGGTCACAAGCTTGATACTGAAGAAAACTTAGCTAAGACTAAGGAAATCATCAAGTTGGCTCACGAACGTGGTATTTCAGTTGAAGCTGAAATTGGTAAGATCGGTGAAAACCAAGGTGCTGATGGTGGTGAATTAGCATCAGTTGAAGACGCTAAGAGATTCGTTGCTGCTGGTGTTGACAAGCTTGCTTGTGGTATTGGTAACATCCACGGTGTTTACCCAGAAGGCTGGAAGGGCTTGAACTTTGACCGTCTTAAGGAAATTGCTGAAGCAGTTCCAAATGAACCACTTGTACTTCACGGTGGTTCAGGTATTCCTGAAGACCAAGTTAAGAAGGCTATCCAACTTGGTATTGCTAAGGTTAACATTAACACTGAATTCCAATTGGCATTCCAAAAGGCTACTCGTGAATACATCGAAGCTGGCAAGGACTTAGACAAGGGTAACAAGGGTTACGACCCACGTAAGTTGTTGCTTCCAGGTATTGAAGCTATTACCGATGCTATGAAGGAAATGATCGGTTGGTTAGGTACTAAGACTATCGATGACGAACTTAAGGATGCTTCATTTGACCGTTCATCATTAAACGAAGAATAATCATTTGATAATTATTTAAATAAAGTCTAGCGTTTGCTAGGCTTTATTTTTTTAGGTAAATTTGGTGATAACTTAATTGAACCTATTATAAAAGAAATATAAAATAAAAAATTGAATTATAAAGAAAGTATAAAAAGAGACTTTTATGGAAGCAAAAATGTTAAATCCATTTATGCCTAGCTTTGGTCGTTTTCCTAAAATTATTATTGATCAGCAAGAGGCATTAACTGATTACTTAACTGGCTTACAAACGCACTATGCTAAGTATCAAACTTCTTTAGTCTATGGCACAAGGGGATCTGGAAAAACTGTTTTTCTTTTAAATGTGCAGAGATTTTTAGCAAAGTTAGATAATTGGGTATTTATTCGCTTAAATAATGGGCAAGGAAATTTGCTTTTCCAATTAATGCATGGTTTGCAACGAGTTGCAGGTATCTCATTGATTGACTTATTAAAAAAGTTAAAAGCTTAAATATTATGGGAAATGGGATTACTAGGCAAGTGTTACAAAAATCACAACAAATTGATTATGACGAATACCTTTCGATTTTGCTAAGTCGATTAAAGAAACAGGGGAAATCAATTTTAATCGGAATAGATGAAATTGAAATTAGTGATGATGTTCGAGCTTTTGGATCAGAATATCAAACATTGATTGGTGATGAATAAGATATTTCATTATTGATGACAGGATTGCCAAGCAGAATATCCGAAGTACAGAATGATAATACCCTCACGTTTTTACTACGTAGTAATCGTGTTTATTTATCACCGTTGGATGAAAAAACAATAGCTAATAGCTATGAGAAAGCATTTACTAAGGGAAAACGTGAAATTGATTTCATGGTATTGGATGAAATGAGCCGTGCAGTTAAAGGCTATGCTTATGCCTTTCAAACGATTGGTTATTATGCTTGGCGATTTAGTCGAGAATTATTGCAGTTAAACGAAGAAGTTTTGAAACAAACAATTCGAGCTGCAAAAAAGGACCTTTTTAGGAATGCCTATGAAAGAATGTATATGGATCTTTCCAAAACTGATCGCGATTTTATCGAAGCAATAATCAAAGCTGGAACCGATAGTGTCACGACAAAACAATTGCAAGATATCTTAAATAAGCCTATTAATTACATTTCGGTCTATCGTGCAAGGCTGTTAGATGATCAATTGATTACATCCCCTCAAAGAGGAGTAGTACAATTGGCGTTGCCATTTTTTGCAGAGTTTGTTGAAAAATCTAATTTAGAACATTTATCTTAGAAAATGAGCAAATATAATAAATTATGGCAATATATCAAAGATAATAAGGCTGGGGTTGTCTTAGATCATTCCTTTTTGCGTTATAAAAAAGAATTACCAGCTTATGGCTTTGAGGTGCAAAAAATTTCATTGAAGAATAAAGTGGTGAAGTTTCATCAGTTGTAATGAAAGCTATTAATAACTAAAGCAGTAGTTTGCGATAATATCTTCAAAATTAGTAACTATGTTTTGTTTTAGAAAAAGACTAAGATGTAAGTAAAAAATGGGAGGATTAATAAGTTACTATGAAGAAGGTTTTATCTTGGCCAGTATATTATCAACTATCAGAGATTTATACGGCGCCATTAAATGTAATTTGGTTTGTCTTTGGCGCGGCAATGGCGTTTCAACAATATCACATGTTTAATTTGATTAACATTTTGCTGTGCTTAGCAGATGTTTTTTTGTTTGATTTAGCAGTTAATATTGCTGATAATTACTATGATTATCTTCATGGCGAAGATCGACATTTTTTGACTGATATAAATCCAATTGGTCGTCTGAAGTTACCTTTAACTGATGTTAGAAACTTAGTGTGGATTAGTTACTTTATTTCGGCGATTCCAGGTATTATTTTGGTTTATCGCACCGGCTGGCCAGTACTAATAATGGGAGTTGTAGGATATTTCATTGGAATATTTTACACCGCGGGTCCTAAGCCACTGAATGCAACACCGATCTGTGAATTAGTGGTATCTTTCTTTATTTCGTATTTCATTATGCTAGTAAGTATCTATGTCACAATTTACGGCACTTATCCTTTGACCTGGAATTTAGCGCTGACTACTCTGATAAGATGTTTGCCTTTAACACTCATTTTCTATGCTTTGCAGTTAGCTAATAATACTTGTGATTTGCATGAAGATTTAAACAATGGGCGCCATACTTTAGCCAGTTATACTGGTAAAAAATATGCTCTTAAAATAATTAAGACGTTGATTATTGCGGGATTATTATTTCCAATTATCGTTGTTCTTTTTGGTTTGGCAAAATGGCCATTGATCTTTAGTTGTTTTTTGTTGCCAATATTATGGCCAAAATTAAAACAATTTTTTGAGCATCCGGATAAACAAACTACCTATTTACAAATGATTAAGTATTTATCAATATTTTTCATTACATATATAGCTATTTATACAGTTTTGGTGAAACTGTCAAATCTTTTGTGTAAATAGATCTTTCTCGTAAATTGATTTTTTAAT
>OLPZ01000152.1_pt1 | contig 56390 bp, 50 predicted proteins | sample 1672711 | NCBI WGS metagenome assembly OLPZ01 (sample SAMEA3136716, study PRJEB25190) | human gut metagenome
CCCAGTTATCTTCCTTTAAATTATATTTTTCCATATATTCTTTATAATAATAATGGTATTTCAAATCATAATTGAAATGAAATACCATAGTTGTGTTATCTTCCTCCACTTAATATCATGTAGAATCTATTCATATATCTTCTTAAGAACATCGCCACTAATACACACACTGTTATAGTTATTATTGGCGCCACGAAGAAGATTATTAAACTACTTATTTCACTAAGTGGCATAACCATAAACCAAACCTTTTTAAGGATAGATTGGAATGGTATATGGAAGAAATATATAAAGATTCCGTATTTGGCAATCTTGATTTTTTTATTTTTTATACTTTTCATTCTGTCGTAGAATAACCATATAAATGGAACACCAAATAAGATTACAAGATTTTCTGCTAAATCTAATAATGGTAATTCAGTATACATAAGAACTGTTCTAATTACACATGCAAGTAGATATAGTATACCGATTAGTGTTACCTGTTTTGGTTTTATAGATTTAAAATGTAAATCTATATTGTGTATCGCAAGAGCAGCACCTATTCCAAATAATGTGAATGGATAATTGAATATTTGTAAAAACCATAATCCACCGAACATTTCTGATATTGGATATAAGAACCATACTATTACTAATATAGGAAGTGATTTTTTTCCTAATGATTTAATTATATAGTAGAATACTGGTGTTAAGATAACATCTAACATAAGTGATCTTATATACCAAAATTGATATGGAAGCGGATATACATATGTATTTACGAATAATTCCTTTAATGTATAATCTGATACTATTCTATCAGAGAATAATGCCCTTCCAATTGGTAGTAATTCAACTAAGTATAAAATTATTAGCCATCCAGTACACCAAATTACATATGGTATAAATAAGCTGTGGAATCTGCTTTTAAATTTATACTTCCATTTTTCCATACTTGGAACGAAGTTGTAGAAAAATAAATATCCTGATATTAGGAAGAATATAGGAACAGCTACCCTAACTATACCTTGTCCTATAAAGTTCTGTACCACAGAATTTAAATTTACTACGTTTGATTTTTCTAAGTTGTTTGAATGTAGTATAACTACAAAAAAAGTCATAAATAGCGATATATTTTTTATTTTATTACTGATATATTTATCCATACTATATTTTACCTCTTCCCTCTTTATTATAGTCAAAATATAGATTAAAAATACCATATTTCTTGCATATTTTCAACTTACAACAACATTACATTTTTCTTAAGTTTGATTTTAACCCTATTTTTCTTTTACATTTACGTTTTTAATTTTATATATATACTTTTTTAGTTTAAAATTTATAACCTATTTTATGATTTTATATTCTTTTAATAATTCTATTCTCTGTTTTCCCAACTCCATAGTATTTATATATGAACTTGTTTTGTTTTTCTTTAAGTAAGATAAAATTCTTTGTCCCCAAGCTACTGGAAGTAGTATTGGGTATTTTTGTAAGTATGTATAGTTGTCTTTTAAATAATTTACGTTTGGGAATACTGCTTTTAATCGGTTTGATTTTTTCTTATCTTCAACTGCATCAAGCGTCATAAGAGCAGTATGTTTTCTGTCCATTGTGCTGGCCCCAAACACCCCAGCATCTAATATGTCGTTTATAAGTGATTCACTGTTAATGTAATATTTTTGAGAATTTTTTAATTCATCAAAGCTTGTAATATTGTCAGGGTAAGTTATTTTATCGTCATTAAAGCCTAAGTATTTTAAACTTATTTCGATTAAATTGAGTGCAAAGGTGTCGTAGTTTAAGTCTTTTAAATCAGACCAAAACTTTTCCCAATTTATATATTCTCCATAAGTTTCAATGTATTTTGAGAAATCCGCAACTTGTCTAATTCCGAATCCCCCAGTTAAAAAATGTTTCATATTATGAAACACTATATATATAAGGTGTTGTTCGTGTGATAATGTTAGTATATCGATTTTATCGATATTTATTTTTATACTTTTTTCAAATACGTCTTCAAATAACTTATTTAAATGTCCATACGCTTTTGATTCATGTGAAAAAAGACTTGTGCTCACTTCGATGCATAGACCAGTGCTTTTCGAAAAATATGCACATTCTTCTCCTTTGTCGATAAATTCAAACCCTTCACTTAAAAAGAATTCTTTGACTTTTTCATAATCCTCTTTTTTGATTAGAATATCTTCATCAGAAGAAATCCTATCATCTGGATTATTGTACATATTCCTAAAAATTATACCTTTAAATACTAAAATTTTTATATTTTTTTCACTAAGTTTTTTATACACCTCTAAAAAATGGTTAGTTCGTTGAATTTGCGAAAAAATATATCTAAAAGCAGATGATTTAAACATAGCCTGAAAATTCGCATCACATTCTTTGGAAAAATCTTCATTATATGCCGCATTATATATCATCGGCACAACATGATGAATTTCAGACATTTTATAAATATACAATAAATCTTCAAAATCTATTTTTTCACCGTCATATTTTTCATTTTTCAATGATGATTTTAATAAACTTAAAAATTCCAAATTAGTTTTTTTCATTTTTACCCCCATAGTATAACTATCTTTTTCGTATTACATTATGCTATTTAGTTATATATCTTACATTTGTTATATAATCATATATTCTATGTAAACCCTAAAACCTCGTAATACGTTTCCCTACCTCTGTCTTTATTATAATTTATATCATATATTTCCTCTACAAATATCTACTTTTTTATGAAAACCTATATCATTTTCCCTAAATTATTCCTAATTTAGATATTGAACCCACCCAGATACTTGTCTATAATGGAGTTAATAAGAATTTTGAGGGAGGTGAAATGCTGCGATAAATTACTATCGCCAGCAAATATTTTTGGGTAAATTCAAAGAATATTCAACATTTAAAAAAACAGTTATAATACTACTAGTCTTACTTATTCTAATTCCACTTATAACATTGGGGTATATCTTTTTTAGAATAAATTCAGCTCATGTAGATGATAATTACAACTCACAATATCAAAAAGTCGAAGGTATTACAAACATATTATTACTAGGTACAGACGGCCGCGAAAACGAACTAGCATACAGATCAGATGCTATGATGATTTTAACAATCGACTCAAACCATAATAATATTAAACTAACATCACTTGCACGTGATACATACGTAGACATTCCAGGACACGGAAAAGGCAAATTAAATGCAGCGTATTTCTGGGGTAAAGAAGACTTATTATTTAAAACAATAGAACAAAACTTCGAAATAGGTATCGATAAATTTGTTCAAGTCGACTTTAACGACCTTATGAATATAATATTCGTAATAGGCGGTGTCGATGTAAACATAGAGCAAAGAGAAATCAAATCGCTAAATGAAGGTATTCCAGGCGCATTCGATTCATGCACTTACGGGGATAAAGGCGATGAACCACAATTAATAGAAGGCGCTGGTTTACATACATTAAACGGATACCAAGCAATAGCATATGCAAGAATGAGATATCTTGACAATGGTATTTATAGAGACCAAAGACAACGTAAAATAATCTCTGGGATGTTTAACGGTGTCAAAGACTTATCTATGTCAGAATATCCAAAACTAATAAATTCTCTACTTCCATATGTATCGACTAATGTGTCAGTTAGCGAGATGTTAAACTTAGCATTTACATCTTATTCATTTGCAACAAAACAAGAGCTTAAACAAGCCGAATTCCCAATCATTGACGATGTTCATGTTAAAGGCGGAAAATACAAAAACGCCGGCTGGGTATGGCTATATGATGTAAATTCAATAGGTGTACTTCATGACTTTATATATGATGATATAATGCCAGAAGACAACGACTATTTAAAAAATAATGATAATATCAAGTTAAATTATTAATCAAATCTTATGTAAATTAAAAGGTGGTATGAATGTTCATATCACCTTTATTAGTAAGGGTTAAATATAGATTAACCAATTTAATTCCTTTTTATTCACTTTTATCCAAAAATATTTTTAAATAATAAAATTTTCCTAATAAACCACTCCTATTAAACTAATTAGACAAATTAACAACCATAACCTCAGGCACATTATTAAATCTAGGCAGTTTTTGCTTATTCGAACCAAGTCCGCTACTTATCAAAATCTTCATCTTATCCTTATTATAAAGACCGTGGATATATTCAGGGAAATAACCTTGGTCACCGCCATAAAATCCGCCTAAAAACGGAAATACAACTTGTCCACCATGATCATGCGAACTCACAACCAAGTCGATATCCCAAGCCTTCGAAGCCTCACCAAAAATAAAACTATCAGGTCTGTGGCTCATCATGATTTTATAGCTAGAAGTATTTTCAAAATCCTTCAAGAAGTCGTAAATTCCATCGCCCATATCAGCCTTTTTAGTCGTACCATTTGGGTCAAAAGCATAGCCATACATTCCGCCAATACGAACAGGTACGCCCTTAACCTTTATATCTTTATATTTCTGTTCCAACAAAATCGCACCAGTAGATTTTATTTCATCCAACAAATCCTCAGACTTTTGATTTTGCATATACTCAAGCTCATGATTTCCAAGAGCATAATAAACAGGCGCAATCTTCACAAGTCTTTTTATAAAACTCATAGCAATATCAGGATTTTTCGAATCATCGTTTAAAATATCGCCATCAGCAATTATAAAATCTGGATTTTGGGCCTTAATAGTCTGAACTAGCTTATCATCATTATCATTAAAAGTATTATCATGAAGATCGCCGACAACGACAAACTTTAGATTTTCCCCGTTTGTAGTCTCTATCTTTTGACTTTTTATATCGTATGTATTTACAGTTAGATGGTTGTACGAAATATAAATTAAGTAATAGCAAAGTGGTATCGCTATTATTAGCAGTAGACAAAGTATTCCTGCTGCTATTTTTAGTTTTTTATGTTTTGCCATATTAATCCCCCCTTGTGGATTTCTAAAAATCTCTTATAAGCATATTGACTTCCTTCTCATCAATATCACACACAACCCCACTATCGATTTTATAAACTTTATCACACATCGTAAGCACACTTGGTCTATGAGTCGTAACAATACAAGTTCTCGCATAACCCATATTCATAATATTTCTAAGAACTTGTCTCTCAGTAAATACATCAAGAGCAGACGTCGCCTCATCTAGCAATAATATAGGTGATTTTCTAAGAAGAGCCCTAGCAATCGAAAGCCTTTGAGCCTGACCCTCAGAAAAACCGCTGCCCCTCTCGCCAACTTTTGAATTAATTTTATCAGGCAATCTATTTACAAAATCATAAGCACAAGCAGCCTTCAACGCCTCAACAATCTCAGCATCAGTCGCATCTTGTTTCACCATTCTCATATTCTCCGCTATAGTCCCAGAAAAAATCGTATTGCCCTGTGGTACATATGCAAAGAATCTTCTTGTTCCTGCCGAAATTTTGCAACTAACACCGTTGATATCCCTTATACTCGCATTTCCAGACTTAGTATTAATAAGACCTAATAATAACCTAATCATAGTCGTCTTACCCTCACCAGAAGGACCAACAAGAGCCACAATCTCGCCAGGATTCGCAACTATATCAGCATGTTTAAACACAGTCTTATTTTCATTATAACTAAACTCAACATCATCCAAAACAACACTAAGACCCTTACCTTGAGTATTATTTTGTATTAACTTAGCCTTATCATCCTCTAAATCACTTTCATCTTTAATCTTGAAAAATTCCATAATTCTTCCCGCAGAAGTAGTCGCACTAATCGCAGACGGAACAAGACTTACAATCGACTTAAATGATGAAGAAAGTTGGCCAGATAACTGAACAAACAAAGTCATAGTCCCAAATGTAATATGCCCTGTCCAAAGACGGTAAACACCCCATCCAAAACAAGCATAAGCAACAAACATCCCCACAACAGACATAAAAGACGATGTATAAACAGAAAACTTATTATAATCTAAAAAAACATCCTTATAATTTTGTTGAACATCTCTCAATCTTTTACTAAACAAACCAACCAAATCAAAAGCCTTTATAGACTGTATATTTTGAAAAGACTCTTCATTAAAAGACATAACATCACTCGAAACCTGTCTCATTCTTTTATTATAATCCCTCATTTTTTTCATAAGAGTTTTCGAAACAATAAGCATCACAGGCGCACTCCCAAGTGCAATAACCGCCATCGTAGGATCATAATAAAGTATAATAGCAAGAATTCCAAAAAATTGAGCAGAACGCGTAATCAAACTAGGAATCCAGCTCAAAATACTAGACGCCACAGTATTAACATCGCCATTTAGACGGTTTAACAAATCCCCGCTATGAAACTCCTTCATCGAAATCCAATCCGCAACAAGAATCTTATCAAAAACCTCAGCCTGGATTTCATTATTAACCTTAATATTAATCCTAGCAGAAATCATAGTTGTAATCGCATTAATTCCAATACTAAAAAGCCCCATCGCAACTATAAAAAGCACAATCAAGGCGATATTCCCACTGTCTTGGCCAGTAACAGCATCGATTAAGTACTTAGACCCAACACTCGAAGCCAGCCCCATAACAGTCGTCAACACTCCTAAAAATATGTAAAATACAATTTGAAACTTATATTTTTTCGCATAAGTATACATCCACTTCGTCTCTTCATACATTTCCTGGAGCATACCCTCTTTAATCTTTCTAATAACCTTTTTTATAAATTCCATTTTATTCCCCCATCTTTTGTTTATTGAAACATAGTAATTTAAATATTTATATCTTTATTTTAGCATTTTATAAGTATATATAAAACAGTAATTGCAATAATAGGAAATTTGTAAGTTATATTGATATGTTGCCCGTTTTTGGGAATAATATACATGAATAAATAAAATTTTTAAATATCAAGAGCCGAATCTTGCACTACGCAAAATCCGGCTCTAATAATCAAATCCTAAACAATTTCATTTTTTCTAAGTATATCTAAAAACTCATCCAAATCAGCCTTAGCAACATCTCTTTCCACTTCATACTCGTCCAAAATGAATCCCAACAACTCATCTTCATCCTTGGCCTTTTCATAATTCTCCCAGATAAATCTCCCCAATTCATTGACAGAAATAAGACCATTAAAGTGAGCCGCTGTTTCACCAGTTGGTATCAATACAGCCTCACCAACTATTTCTCTTAACATAAAATCTTTTTTAAACTCCATATTCCCTCCATAACATATTGATAATTTTGATTTAGTAATCATATCAAAAATTAATAATTATTGTTGTAATATGTATTAATTTTTGCTGTTATAAGCCTTAACCATCATGATTTCTCCACCATCAGAAGCAAAGTGAGATGGATAGATAGTTTGACTTGCTCCAGCTTTCAAATCTTCAACCTTAGCAGTATAAGTTATTCCACCAACATAATATCCCTCGCTTGATTTATATTTGTAAAATACACGAACACAAGGTATATTTTTGCTTGAAGTATTAGTCACTTCAATACCATTATTTTTAACTTTTTTGCATTTTATACTAGATGCTTTTTCAAGACTATTGATATATCCTGCAGTTGTTCCACCATATGTAACGCCTTTGCTACTATTGAAACTTGCTTTATTTTTTTCCATAACAACAGCTGATGAATTAGCAGGCAATGTAGATACATCAAACACTAATTTTTTGCTTCCATTATAAAGTTGTATTTGAGCAAATTCTAATGGTTTATTAGATGTATTTTTAACTTCTATAGCAGCCACATTTTTAACTTCTTTATCAGAACCATCTTCTATAAATATTCCTGAATAACCATTGATACGTTGAATTGTTATAGCAGCATCATCCACTTTAAAATTAGATGATACTTTTTTGCCTGTATTATTGAAATTAGTTATGCTACCATCTTTTGAAGAACCTCCATTTGAGTTAGTTCCACCGTTTGAATTACTTCCACCGTTAGAACCTGTCCCTCCATTTGAATTACTTCCATTATTATCAGCATCATTTGAATCAGATCCATTTGAATTTTTATCAGAATTATCTTTTGAATTTTCTCCATCTTTATTATCAGTAGCCGAATTACTGTTCTTATCTCCACTTTCACTTTGACCTGATTGTGTATTATTATCAGCCACATTTGATGAATTTCCACCAAGGTGAATCTTGCCTGTACCAATTGGTATCGCTATAGCTAAAACTATGACCAAGCCAATAATTACTCCGATTATCTTTTTGTTTCTACTCAATTTAATCGCCCCCAAAATTTTATTACTGTCTAATACCTTTGATTTTCAATCATTTTTCTTTCTTAATTTAACTACTTCTCGACAGTACTATTAAATATTCTACAATTGTTGCTCTAATTCCTTCAAAACTTTTTTACAAGCTTCAGGATAATTCTTCGTCATTTCACATCTATATTGTGGAACCTTGTCGTAAGTCCCTGTTTCTGTGTAGACCATCGCTGCACAAGCCCTACACTCATCCTTTTTACCACAACCTGCACACTTAACAGGAAGTGTAATCTCGCTCACGATTTTTTTTGCATTTTCCCAAGCTTCATCAAAACCAACTTCCCAAGGATCTTTTCCCTTGTCTGGAATCATTCCACAAGGAAGCATCTTCCCTTCCCAAGTCATCCAAAAGCTCGTAATTCCTGCACGACAACGCATATGGTCACCTTCCACAACACCACAATCATCATCAGCATCATAAAGTGCAAGCTGGCCAGACTCAATATAATCTTTAAATCTATCAAAACCATTGCTATATGCACTAATATATGCTTCATAAAGTGCCGCATCCTCTGTAGTAAATCTATCATTTTGTCCAATTTTTGTATTATCTTTTCTAAGCGGCGGAAACATGTAAGAAGTTGCCTGAATCACTAAATCATGCTCTTCTGCAAAATCCATCATTTGTTTCAAATCGTCCTTATTATAAGGTGTAACACTACAATTTAACTTAACTTGTATATTATTTTCCTTTAGTAAAGAAATTGCCTTCGTAACTTGTGTAAATCCCTTTGGATTGTTACAAAGTCTTGCGTAAGTTTCATCACTAGCCCCATAAAGCGTCATATTAATTCGCATCGGTGGGTATTGTTTTAACCACTCAATCACATCTTCATCTATCATCGTTCCATTCGAATTGATAGATATACAAAATCCCATCTTGTGAAGTTCTATGTAAAGTTCTTTAAAATCTTTTACTAAAAATGGCTCTCCCCCTGTCAAAAGTAGGAATAACATTCCTTTTTCCTTTGCTTTTTGTGCAAGTTCTATCCACTCTTCCTTTGTTCTAAGTCTTGCTATGCTCTCTTGCTTTTCTTTTGACATTTTTATGTAGCACATTTTGCAATCCATATTGCATAATGGTGAGAGTTCGAATGTACCGCTTATTGGTGTTTTTATTCTTGATGCCTTCATATGAAGGTATTCCGTTAACCTAGGTTCTATTAATTTCTGTTTCATATTATCCCTCTTTGTTTAGACTAATTGTCCCCCATATTTTTTTAGTTATTGTTATTATTTCCAATTTCGTTATCTATTATAACTTGTTTTTTTAAAAATTCTACTGCACTTTTATCTGGCAAACATTCATATTGATAAATTCGCACATTTTGAACTAAATCAGTAATCATATTTATTATATTTTCTTGATATTGTTCATCCCAAGTATGGAGAGTTGTTTCACTATAAATTTTTATAAATGCCTCTCTTGGAGATAATTTTGTCAATTTATTTTCTTTGCCTTGCTTTAAAATTATTATATGAGATATCTCTGCCTTCTTATTTTTATAAATACCAGAAGTTCCTGCAAAAGGTAAACCATAAGCTATCCACTTATCATCTACTTTTCTAATCCCTGCTTTATCTCCATTTATAATTTCTGCATTTTCATACTTATTCCATAAATCCGCCTGAGTTGATTTTCCTGTACCAGATGGCGCTGAAAATAGTATTCCTTTATTTTGCCAGTTAATAAATGAACTATGAAGTATTAACCCATTAAACTCATTTAATATTTGCTCTAATTTAATTGCTTCTATTATATTTCTAGAATATTCAAAATAATCTTCTTTATCAGATAAATATACTATATCATAGCAATTCTTATTAATAGGTATCACCCAGGCATAAGGATCCATTCCTGGAGCTGGGTAAAATTCATTTATAAGACCTTTATTCGTTTTATAAATATAAACTAAATCTTTATAAAGCAATTGACCTTCTATCTTTAATGGTTTATCAATCCTTTTAAATTTAAATATAACATTCACTTTTCCATTTTCTTTAGTATCAAAAAAATCCACGCTTTCTTCTTTGACTTTAATATCAAATCCTGTTTCTACATAAACTTTTATATCTGCTATTTTAAAATAATAATCACTAATTTGATTTTCCTCCTATATATCAATATGGCCATGCCAATGGCATGACCATATAATTAATCATAAATAGTATTTTTTATGAACCAAAAATTGTATATAGACCTGATGGATTATTATAACATATACCACCAACTTCGCCTTCTGGATCAACTGGTTTTAGGCACACATCCATATCTTCAGTAAAAAGAGCCATCCCACGCATATCTAACCATGCACAAGTACTTTTTGACCATTGTTGAGGAGATCCCCAACTATTACTATGTTTTACTCCATCACAACTAGCAATATGTTCTGCTATTCTAAAATTTTCAATAATTATTCCAGGTTTACTATATTGTTTTTTCATTTATATCACCTCCAATAATTATTTTCTAAACCAATGTTTAATATTATTTAAAATCTTGTCCCAAATAGAATTACTTGTTCCTTGATTATTATCATCTTTATTATTATCATTATCTGAAGGATTATCTATATCAACATCACCTTTATCTAAAGTTTCATCTTTATTATCATTATCTGAAGGATTTTCTGTATTAGTATTTTCAACTACTTTTAAAGAATCAAATTTTTGTGCATAAGATAATAATGATTGTGAAGCTGATAATCCAACTACGCTACTTGCGTTAGTAACTCTTAATTTAGTTATAGACAATAATTTAGTACCAGTATTTCTAATTATAACTTCTCCTGAAGATGTAGGAGTTATAGGATAATATAAATCTGAAGATGAATTTATTTCTTCTTCAGGTGCAAGACCGTTTCCACAAGTAAATGTAGCTTTTGTTTTAGCATTTAATGCTTTTAATCCTACAAATACGTTAGGTTTAGTTTCAGCTTCTTTATATCCATCTATTTCAAATGCTATTGCTTGACCTGGAGCTAAATATACTTCATTCTTTGGACCATATTTTTCATAATCATCTTTTGTTCCATCAATAACATTAGTTTTATCTATTTTATCTATGAATACTGAACCTGCTACTGTTTCATCTCCATCTTTTATAGAACCAAATCCGTCTGCTATTAAAGTATCTCTTAATTTAATATATTGTGCATTTGATTCTCCAGCTTGATCATAAGCTTTTTCAGCTGTAGCATTTCCTTGTAAAGGATTGTACACACGTATACCATCTAAATAATAAGTACCTGATGTTCCTGTTCCATTGTAACCTGCTGTTATAACTACTGTATATTCTCCATAAGGTAGATTTTCAAATGATAAAGTAGGTATTTGATAATAATCACCTGATGATGATACATTATCTATATATTGTGTTTTAAGAGTAGGTTTATATTTACCATTATCCTTAAAAGCACCTTTTCCAGAATATAATTCTGCACAAATTAATCCAACATTACCATTTGTTCTACTGTATACATCTACACCAGTTCCTGTAAATGTAAATGTTGCAGTAGCACCTTTTTCATCTGTCTTAGTTGCTGAACCATTACTATAACCTAAGTTATCTTTATATGAATTATCCCATCCATATCTACCATTTTCTGAAGATTGAGGTTGATCTGTCGGATCAGAAGTTTTATCTGGTGTCCATGTTCCTCCCCAAACTATAGATACATCTGAATCTGTATTATCAGTTGCTCCAAAGTCATCTTCATAATAAACTGAACTTGCTGGTATAAAGTTTACAGCTCCCCATAAGTATTTGTCAGAATCTTTTTCTTGACCAAATACATATGCTGTATCAAATCCATCCCAATTGATCTTTCCAGGAGTGTATTTTAAACCACCATCTGTTTTTAAACTAGATATATCAAATGTACCATAATTACCTTGCATTGTTGTAGCATCTGGTATATCACTTGGCGCTGGTTTTGCTGTATTTAATTTAGTTACTGCTTTTAAATTATGGTCATTAACTGCATTTGTTGATACAGTTTTACCATAGTCTAATACATAACTCTTATCTGGTATGCTAACAACAGGTTCATTATATGCTTTTACCAATGTATCTCCTGTATATATACCTGAAGCAGAATCATTTGTATTCATATCTTCACCTGAATGTTTTGCTGTAACTCCTGTTATTTCTATAACTAACTTTTTACCAGTAGCTTTAGCAACACCAGCATCTGATGTACCATCACCTACATAATTTGCTGAAAAATCAAAGTTTGATACATTAAATGCTTTATTTTCTTTATCTAAAGAAATTGTAGCTTTTTCACTATCAGAAAGTTCTGTTGATCTATCGTCTATAGGAACTTTTGTAGCTGACCATTTTCCAAGTCCCTTATATTCAACAGTAGATACATCTACATAATCTTTTACATTTGCTTCTGTTATTCCTTTTGGTAAATCAAAGTTTTCAGATATAATATCTTTTGAAATTGCATCTTTTCCAAGAGTTACACTTGCAGAACCACCAACTGTATCTTGAGCGATTCCTTCAAATATCTTATTTAAATCTTCAACATTTGATGCTGATTTATAATATGCTCCTTTAGGATCTCTATCTCCTGTATCACTCATAGATTTTGCATTTGGATAATTTGAAGAAATAAAATGCATAAATTTATTTGATTTAGATGTACTATCTGAAGTAGGATCAGCAGAAGCATCTGCTCCACTAAATATACCTACAGAGTAAACTTTAGCATTATGAGTAGTTTTACTTATATATGCTTCAGCTATAGCACTGTCAGCTACACCAGAATTAAATCCACTATTTCCTGGCTGTCCATCAGTAAAAACTACTATTATCTTATCTCTTGTACCTGTAGTTCCATCATCTTTTGTGTAAGTGCTATCGTCTTTATATGCATCAAATATTCCATTTGCCATTTCTAATCCATATTGAGGATGTGTACCACCTTCAGCTGCTAAACTATTAATAGATTGTGTCAGTACATCCTTCTGAGTTTTTATGCTTTGAAGTGCATTTCCATATTGTGTACTTGCTTTAGTACTTTGATTAGAACCACTATCACTTCCATATCCACCATAATTATATTGATTAGAACCGATGAATAATTCAGTATTCATATATCTACCTTGACCAGTATATGTATTATTATCACCGGCAAATCCAACTACAGCTATACGATGGTCTGCACCTGTATTAGTTGCACTTTTCTCAACTCCAGCTATAAAACTATTTGCTGCATCTTTTAGAGCTTGAAGACGTGTTGTAGTAGTTGTTGTAGTACTTTTTTCGTATAAAACACCAGTCCATATCGTACTTCTAGTATCAGTAATATTATTAGGTCTACTACTTGTAGATTCTGTACCACTTAAATAATATGTTGTTCCATTTTTTTCATAGTATAAGTAATAATATGTTGTTTTCCAAAAAAGAATACCTTCATCATATGAACCACTTCTAACCATATAATACTTACCATCATTATCTTTATAATAATAAGTTTTATTTCCATAATTATTATAAGTATATTCTTGACTATTTTTTGCTGTATAAGTTGTAGTTGTTTCAGATGACATAGTATCTTTCATACTACCAGATTGGTCTAATACCAAAACTATATCACATGGTGTAGTACTCCATTCAGTACTAACATCAACTTCTCCTGTTACAAATGACTCTAATGTAATCTTATATGTTCCATCAGATAGTAACTCAGCCTTCTTATACACTTGAGGTTCATTACTAGGTGTAATTGGAGTTCCCTCTTCAGCATAAGAAGCCCCAGCAGGCATCACCACCATAGAACAAGCCATAGCCAAAGCAGAAACAAAGGCTACCGATTTTTTAATAAATTTTTTAACTCCCATTTTTCTTCTCCTTTCTATATTTTTACACGATTTTAATTCACCGCCATAAGTGTGTGTAAAGCACCCATAACTGTGACTTGTCCATATTTTCTCAAATTGTAGAATAACATCTAATCTAGTTGGATGGAAATAGATAGAAATTTTATTGAAATGATACTTGACTGTATATCAAATTCCCCCACAATTTTAAGATACTTTATAGACAAGTTGAAAATATATTAGTTCCATATACAAATTAATGTATCGAAACCCCTTTTGAAAAATGATGAGATATTTATATCCACTTTAGATATCTAACAATTTAAATATCCTACTTAAACCTTTTAATAAAATATTCATCATATATAATAAAGTAAATCATTACTTTACTAACTCAATTTATTTAAAAAACTTATATCAAATAAATTCGATAAATTAAGACAAATTCCTTTTATAAAATTAATTTGATATATATAATAAATTTACCCCTACTCATTTAAAAACAATCTTGGTCTTCACCAAAAATTAATAATTCCTTTCACCCTTTATTTTTTTATTATATACTCTTTTGGTTTAATTTTCCATATTCTTGGTATTTTTTCTTATTATTTTATGAAATATCTTTATTTTGGGTAATTAAAAAGATTTTTTTAAACTATATACGCATAATAGCGAACGTTTTATCTACTTTTGTAATAAAAAAAAGAGCCAAACCCTGCAAAACAAAGTCCAGCTCTAACAATTTACTTCTATATAATCTCATTTTCCCTAAGCACAGCCAAAAACTCGTCCAAGTCTGTTTTGGCAACGTCCTCGTCGACTTCGTATTCGTCCAAAACAAATTTTAGCAGTTCGTCTTCGTTTGATGCTTTTTCGTAGTTTTCCCATATAAATTTGCCCAATTCGTTCACTGACATCAGCCCGTTGAATTGTGCTGCTGTTGCGCCTGTTGGAATAAGGACCGCCTCTCCAACGATTTCTCTTAGTATAAATTCTTTTTTAAATTCCATATTTCCTCCATAAAGCACTTTATTGCGCTGTTGTGTAAGTCTTGATCATCATTATCTCGCCGCCGTCTGAGTCGAAGTGAGATGGATAGATTGTTTGACTTTCTTTGGCTTTTAGGTTGTTGATTTTGGCAGTGTAAGTTATTCCGCCGATATAGTATCCCTCGCTTGATTTATATTTGTAGAAAATACGCACACAAGGTATATTTTTGTTGGATTTATTTGTAACTTTTATGCCGTTGTTGTCGACTTTTTGGTATTTGATTGTCGCATCTTTTTCTAATTTATTTGTGTAGCCTCCTGTTGTTCCGCCATAAGTTATGCTTTTGCTTTTGTCTAATGGGGCTTTGTTTTTTTCCATTATTATTGCTGATGAATTTGCAGGAAGTGATGACACATCAAACACAAGCTTTTTGTCTCCGTTATAAATTTGGATTTGGGCGAATTCCAATGCCTTCTTTGATGTATTTTTTACTTGTATTGCTGCGACATTGTCGACCTCGACATCAGAACCGTCCTCGATAAATATCCCCGAATATGAGTTGATGTGTTGGATTTTGATATCAGCATCGTTTACCTCGTAATTATCTTTTATAGTTTCGCCTGTATTGTCGAAATCTGTTATACTACCATCGCCTGAAACTCCACCTGTATTTTGGTTGCCACTGTTGGAATTTCCTCCGACATTGTTTTGATTTCCGACATTATTTTGACCTGTTCCATTATTCTTGATATTTGAACCAGAATCATTATTTCCGTTTGGGCTATTGCTATCTTGATTCTTTCCATTTGAAACACTATCTTTGCTTGAATCTGAATCTATATTTCCATCTATATTATTAGTGTCACCTGATTCGCCGTTTTCAGCATCATTTTTTGAACTATTTGCCTTAAAATTCCCTGCTATTTTAAACTTATCATCAAAATTAAATTTCCCTCTTCCGACTGGTATTGCTATTGCCAAGCATACAGCAATCACCGCCGCAACTCCTATTATCTTCTTTTTTTTGTTCACTCTAATCACTCCAATTTATATAAATCTCAAAATTTCCATTCCCAAATATATTAATTTTCCAATTCACACAATACTTTTTGACATGCATCTTGATAAAAATTCGTCATCTCGCATCTATATTGTGGAACTTTGTCATAACTTCCCGTTTCCGTATAAACCATTGCTGCACAAGCTTTGCATCTTTCTTTTTTGCCACAGCCTGCACATTCAACTGGTAATTTTATATCTTTTACGATATTTTTCGCATTTTCCCATGCAGAATCAAATCCGACTTGCCATGGATCTTTTCCCTCGTCTGGAATCATTCCACAAGGCAACATCTTTCCTTCCCATGTCATCCAAAAACTTGTAATCCCTGCGCGACAACGCATTGAATCTCCTTCAACTACACCGCAGTCGTCGTCTGTGTCATATAATTCAATTTGGCCAGATTCTACGTATGCTTTAAAGTTATCAAATCCGTTGCTATATGCACTTATATATGCTCCGTAAAGCGATGCGTCATTTGGCGAAAATCTGTTATTTTGACCGATTTGAGTCGAATCCTTCCTCAATGGAGGGAACATGTATGAAGTCGCTTGGATTATTAAGTCGTTATCTTGTGCAAATTTCATCATTTTTCTCAAATCATCCTTATTGTAAGGCGTAACGCTGCAATTTAGCTTAACTTGTATATTATTTTCCTTTAATAAATCAAGTGCGGCTTTAACTTGTGTAAACCCCTTTGGATTATCACAAAGCCTTGCATAAGTCTCATCACTCGCCCCATAAAGCGTTATGTTGATTCTTGTCGGAGGATAGTGTTTTAGCCACTTTATCACATCTTCATTAATCATCGTCCCGTTCGAATTTATCGACAAACAGAAGCCCATTTTGTGTAGTTCGATATAAAGTTCTTTAAAATCCTTCACTAAAAACGGCTCCCCACCAGTCAAAAGTAAAAATAACATTCCCCTATCCTTCGCATCTTTAGCAAGTTCAAGCCACTCGTCCTTTGTTCTCAGTCTTGCGATGCTTTCTTGTTTTTCTTTCGACATTTTTATATAACATATTTTGCAATCCATGTTGCATAATGGCGATAATTCGAATGTTCCACTTATCGGCGTGCTTGTAATAGATGCCTTTCTGTGAAGAAATTCTGTCAATCTCGGTTCTATTAGTCTTTGTTTCATTTTTTCCCTCTTTGTAAATTGTATAAATAAGTATTTTTTAGTCTTATTTTGTTACATCTTTATAATTTTTCTATTTTAATTTTATAATTTATTATCTTTTATTATCTGCTCTTTTAAAAATTCGACAGCGCTCTCATCTGGCAAACACTCGTATAAATACACAGGCACATTTTGTACCAAATCTGAAATCATATTTAGTATGTTGTTTTGGAACTCATCATCCCAAGTGTGGACCGTCGTCTCGCTATAAATTTTTATAAATGCATCCTTCGGTGATAATCGTGTTAATTTATTTTCCGTGCCTTGTCTTAAAACGATTATATGCGAAATTTGTGCTTTTTTGTTTTTATAAATACCCGATGAACCAGCAACTGGCAGCCCATACGCACTCCAAACACCGTCGACATTCCTAACTCCTGCCCTGTCGCCGTTTATAATTTCTGCATTTTCATGCTTGTTCCATAAATCAGCTTGTGTCGATTTTCCTGTGCCAGATGGTGCGGAAAATAGGATTCCGTTATTTTGCCAATTTATAAATGAGCTGTGGAGTATAAATCCATTAAATTTATTTAGTATGCTTTCGATATTTATACCTTCTAAAATATTCTTGGAATACTTAAAATCTTCTTCTCTTCCTGACAAATAACTCAAATTATAATTATATTCATTGTATGGTGTAAGCCAAGCATAAGGTTTTTTACTTATAATCGAAGTAAATTGACGGGTAAATCCAAATTCTGTTTCATAAATAAAAAATTCATCCTCATCAAATATTTTATTTCCCATTATTAATGGATTATCTGTTTTTTGTATATTAAAGGATATATCATTTTTTATATTAGTAGGAATACTTTCTCTACAAAAAAATTGTTCACCTTCTTGCCCAATTAAAACATCAAAATCAGTCTTTATTCCTATTGATACATCGGCTATACTCACATAATATCTATTTTTCTCCATTTTCCTCCTCATATATCAATATGGTCATGCTATTTTGCATGACCATATATACTAAAAAAGTATTTATTTTAAGATCCGAAAACAGCAAGTCCGCCTTCTGGATTATTATAGCAATATATATCGAATTTTCCGTTTTCTTCTTTGTATTGTAAATCAGAACATGGATTGCCACCAAGACCCACACTAGTACTTGTAAAAATCCTATCATTAAATGGATCTAGCCATGCACAACTAGCTGGCGATCCTGATAATGGACTTCCCCATTGACTTTCATGCGGTGCTCCACAACTTGCTATATGTTGTGATATTTTAAAGTCTTCAATAATTATTCCCGGTTTACTATATTGTTTCTTCATTATGTCTCCTCTATTAATTATTTTCCAAACCAAATTTTAATACTTTCCATAATTTTTTGCCAAATTGAAACAGGTTTAACTGCCTCATCATTTTTATCCTCAGGATTTTCAATATCTATATCATCTTTACCAAGACTATCATCTTTATTGTTGTCTTGTTTCACAGATAATGAATCAAATTTTTCAACATAAGACATTAATTCTGGCGTACTTATTAATGAATTTTTAATAGTCGTAGCATTTTTAGAAGTTATTCTAACTTTTGTTATAGATAATAAATTATCTGTCATATTTTCAATTACAACATTTCCATCTTCATTTGGTGTAATTTCATAATATAAATCTGCTGCAGAACTTAAGTTTATATATTGTATATGTTCTCCACTAGTAACTTTTACTTTTACATCTTTTCCTTGTGGTGATTTTAATCCTATAAACACCTTGTTGTTGTCTGAATCGTATTCTTTTATTTTGAATGCGACACCTTGATTTTCTTTAACATATACTTCATTTTTTGGACCATAATCTTTATATGTCCCTATATCATCTGTTCTATCTCCAACTTTGTTTTCTGATTTATCGATAAATAAAGAGCCGCTTATGCTTAATTCTAAATCATTAACTTTTGTGCTATCTAATAAATCTTTTCTAACTGATATATATTGAGCGTTCGATTCACCTGCTTCACTATACGCTTTTCCCGCAACTGAATTTGCATCGACATTTCCTAATGGATTATATACACGAATACCATCTAAGTAGTATGTTCCTGTTGTACCTTGGCCTTTTGCCCCAGCTGTTATTTGTACAGTATAAGTCCCATATTCTAAATCATCAAATGATAAAGTTGGTATTTGATAATAATCTCCTGATTGTGAAACATTATCGATATATTTCATTTGATACGCTGATTTAGTCACTTCTGTTCCTTTATAAAGTACTGCACGTATTAATCCTACATCCCCATTTGTTCTACTATATACATCTACAGCAGTCCCTTTAAATGTAAATGTTGCAGTTGCACCTTTAACATCTGAATAGTGTGCTGTTTCATCACTATAAGTTTTATCATTTTTATATGCATCATCCCAACCATAATTTTTGTTTGCAGATGATTGTTCTTTATTATCTTTGTTTCCGCCAGTAGTTCCCCAGCCATTGCTCCAAACTATTGAAACAGTCGAATCAGTATTATCCTCAGTTCCAAAGTCATCTTCATAATAAACAGAAGTCGCAGGAAGTACATTCACAGTACCATAAGCATATCTAGTGTCTTGTCGATTTCCGTTTCCAACTTGATAAGAAACAACATAATTCGCCTTATCAACGCTGTTCATAAATCTTGTTGGCGTATATTCAACAACACCATCTTCGTCTATTTTAATTTTACCGTTGTGTAAATCGACATCTGTATCTAATTTTGAATATCCAGTTGCACTTTCAACATTTTTCGCTAAATCTCCAGAACCTATTCCGTAAACACTCGCATTTTGTGAACTTGTGTTGTCGTTTGTTCTAACATTATGTCTAACTGTTTTTCCATAGTCCAATACTATAGTGTCGTCGTTTAGTGTAACATCTGCAGAGTTTATGCAGTTTACAGTGTATCTAGTTGCTGTTTTTGTGTCATTTTCGCTTATTTGTATTTCATAAGCATTTTTATTGTCAGATATATTTCCTGTCGCTATTGATTCTTTTCTTCCAGACCATGTTTTTTCATATCCACCAGTCAGCTCGACAACTTTATATTTACCGATTTGGTTTGATGTAAAGTTTACACGTTGACCAGCTTTAAGGTGGAATTTACCATTTTTGTCTGTTTTATAATTATTTGATTCGATTGAGTTATTTGCTGTATATAATGTATACGCTTTGTTTCCAACTGGCTCGTATTGTCCGTTTTGATTTTGTTTTAAAAGTTGGAACTCGAAGTTGTTGTCAGTGTAAGGAGTTGTAGATCCTAATGTTTTGTTAACTTCTAATGAATCTCTTTGTTGTAAGTTGAATTTTATTTTGCAGTTTGATTCACCAGCCCCACGTTCTAGGTAGAATATTTGTAGGTTATTTTCACCTTTTGCAAGTTCTGCCATATCGATACCTAGCTTTTGTAATGTTGTTGATGCTGCATCTGTTTGTGTTGTTTGTCCAGCTTTTATAACTTTTACATTATTCGTTTTATTAAATCCGTACTTAACTTCTCCTGTTGAAAAATCTATACTACCGTCGATAGCACCATGTATACCACCTAAGTCAAGAACTAATTTCCCGTTGATAAATACCCAAACGTCATCATCACCAGAGAATTCAAATTTTATAGGATTGTTATTTTCGTCTTTACCATTTTCATTGATATAAAAAGGTATACTCATATTCATACCGAAGTGATAATCTGGGCTATAATTTCCATCAGCATTGAATGGGAAGAATGATGATACACTTCCTACTGTTTGTTTCCCAGATTCTAAAGTTAAAGTTTGTCCATTTTTCTTACTTTTATCAACATGAACGTGATTTTTTGAACTGTTAAACTCATAATATCCATTCGCATCTTTTACAAATGGGAATTGCACATTTTGATAGACTTCTCTTCCGCTTATTTGTTTTTCTGGCGATTCGAAAACTCCTGCATTTTTATAATTGAATTGTAATTTCCCATCATTAGTTAATCTATTTTTAACTATGCCTTGTACAAGAACATTATAAGTATATGCAAAAGAGGTATTGGCTCTATTTAGCGCTCCTGTTCCCTGTGCCCAAGAGTCTGTATTTTCATTTACAAAATAGAAATTGTTTTCTGATTTGCCTTTACCCTCATCTGTTGCATTATTAAATAAGCCTTTATTAAAGTTATACATTGTAGTTGAAAAATATTTTACATCATTATCTGCACTTTTATTGCTTGAATTATTAACCTTAGTAGCATGCGATACACTCACCCCGTAAAATGGTATCACAGCTAATGCAATTAAAAGCGCCATTGTAACTGCTAGAAACTTATTAATAATTTTCTTCATAAAATCTCTCCCTCTAAAAAGTCTAAGTAAATCTTTCTCTTATTCCCTAAATTCCCCGCTTCTGTCCTCCTTTTTATGATTTCAGATCAATTTACTTTTGTTGTTATAAACACCATTTATAATTATAATTTAAATAATAATCAATTTCTATATGACCCCTGCTCAATTTTTTGTACTTAAATCAATTTTATTTTAAAATAATATTAAAAAACCGAGCCAAAAATTAATTTGACTCGGTTTATTAGAATTTCCTCAAAACACTATCTATTTTTTCTTACTTTTATCACGTTCCTTTCCCGCAATTTTACTTATCATGCTGGCACTAAGCCCCCATTTTTTCGCAACACTGTTGATTTTCATTCCTTTTATAATATAATCCTCAAAAATCCCTCTATCTCTTTCTTTTATATCTAATTCGTCTTTAGTCGGAATATAATATAAGCCGCCTCCCATTTCTTTAATTATCAATTTGTATTTCTCCTCTCCGACAATATTATAAAGCGGTACTAAATCTTCTGGTATTCTTCTCTCTGGATTGTTATCCTTCATAATTTACTCCCCCTATCTTGTTTTCTTATTTTATATAGTAGTCTCTTTTATAGAAATTGTATATTCCTAATTATTCTAATTTTCAAAATTTTCTTTAAATAGAAATTAGTCACTACACTATTTCTTTAAAATATTATAATAAAATAGTTTAATAGCACGTGAAAACGGTTCTATAGTATCATTTAACCAAGAAAACAAATTAGTTTTCAAATAAGAAAGGAGGTGCAAACATGGCTGAATCTAAAAAATTAGTACTAGTATTTAAAAACTCTATCGGTAAAGAAGTTACTTTCACTATCGAGGACCCAAAAGATGTATTGACAGAAGCCGAGATAAAAGCGACGATGGACTTAATTGTTGAAAAGAACATCTTTAAGAAAAATAATTATGATTTGGTTGAAGCTGTTGAGGCTAGAATCGTAAATACTCAAACTCAAGAATACGATCTTGTTGTGTAGGCTAGGGTTTGGTACTAAATAAAAAAGAAAGGAGGTTACTTTTATGGCAGTTGTAGTTACAAAAAACTTATCATCATTAAAATTGTACCTAAATAAAGGCTTAGATGAAAATTCTAAGCAAATAACTGGTACTAAGACATTTAATTATGTAGATTCAGAAGCGACTGACCAAAATGTTTTGGATGTTGCAAATGCACTTGGTAATCTGCAAAAGCACGATGTATATAACATTGTAAGAATAGACAACAGTACTTTATCTGAATAGATAGTTTGTATGTGGTTTTAAAGTATATGGTGGGGGAAGCAGTTGCTTCCCCCTTTCAGCATTTAAAATCATTAATTCAAATATCATATCTATGTATTTATAACATTGAATGAAAGGAGATATTTATGGAAATCATTGAAACTCTAATCGCTAACGTAGGATTTCCAGTGGCCGTTTCGATATATCTATTGGTGAGGCTAGAATCGAAGCTGGAGACCCTAACAAACAGTATAAATGAGCTTTCGAGCAACATTATTTCACTAAAATCAAAATAGTATTATGCCCCATACCATTGGGGCTATATCCCTCCCCAGAGAACTATTTTGATCTTACCTTAATTATGGACACATTTTCAGGTCTTATACATATTTTCAAAAAAATTTTTAAAAAAGTTAGGAGCGGTGGTTATGAAATATAATTTACAAGGATTTTCTCAAGAAGTAGCGTCTGAATTGAATATAGATGGGATTGATTTATACCTTTTAAGATGGTTTGTCGATTTCAAAGATACTAACCAAATGGACACAAAAATCGTCGATGGCGAAGTGTATTACTGGATTTATCACAAAAAAGTCAGTGATGATATGCCGATTTTACATCTGCAAAAAACTGCTATATATAGAAGGTTAAAAAAATTATGCAAGGCTCAAATATTCAAAAAAACAGTAGTTCGCGAGAGAGGAACTTTTACTTATTATGCCATCGGGCCTAACTATATAAGACTTATCAGCAATACTCCAAACAGTAGTATTGCCAACGTTTCTGCGATAAAACCGCCACCTGTTAGTCCTGCTTTTGATGATGATAATTTCGGCTGCGAAAATTGTCGTTGTAGTAAATGTTGTGGGAATTTTTCTGGTTATGATAATCATCGTTATTGTGAGGATTTGGCGAATTCTTTTAATCTGCCAACTGATGGCTTTGATAAGATTTCTGCGGGTCTTATGCCGGTTGAAGAAAGTGTGTCTAATCATGTTGGGGATTATATTTTAAATGCAGGTTCGCTTAATATGAAATCTGGTGAGTTAAAGTCGCAAGAAAGTTCATTTGAATCACATGAAGGTGTTATCGAATCACCTCAAGGTGCAATCGAGTCGACTACAAGTTCTTTTAAATCACCACAAGGTGTTATTAATTCACAAGAAGGTTCATTAAAGTCACCAAAAGGTATTTCTGAATCACTAACAAGTCCATCTAAGTTAACTTCTCACACTTTAAACGACGAAAATCTCACTTTTGAGCCAAAAACTGACACATTTAAGGCCGAAGAAGGAACTTTTGAGTCTGACCGAGGTGCTCTAGAGTCCGACCAAAAGATAGAAATAAATAAAAATAATATTATTTATAATTCTTCTAATTCTGAAAATAATGAAACTACTCTTAGTGAGTTGCTTTGGAAATTTATAAAAGAGTTAAATCCTACTTTCCCTCTGCCTGATTTTAAGAAATGGGTAAGAGATTTTAAAAATATTTTATACAAAGACAAACGTGATTTTGACGAGGTTTCAGAGGTTATTGAATGGACTTTTACCAATGATGATAATACATTTTGGAGTGATAAAATTGTAGAGGCAAGTGATCTAAGAAGACATTATAAAAGAATTTTGGCTCAATTTAATGGTGCAAAAAGGGCTCTAAAGAATAAGATTTCAACATCTAAAAGCTATTACAACACTGCTGATTTTATAGAATTTTAAGGGGGGATTTTTATGGCACTTTACAACTTGGGTGCGGAACAAAGTATTTTGGGGGCGATTTTGATTGAGCCGGAGTTGGTTTCGGTGGGTAATCAGTTTAATTTGTCTGTTTACGACTTTTTTCACCCACAACACCAAATAATCTACAAACATATGCAAAAATTGTATGAACGTAACGAAAAAATAGACCCTGTTACACTTTCGAGCGAATTAACAAATCACGATCAATTGGACAAAGTCGGCGGAGTAGCGTATTTGACAAGCTTGGTAACAGTCGTTCCATCAGTATCAAACATCAGCTATTATATCAGAATCGTCAAGGATTTTTCGATGAAACGAAGCGGCCACGAAATGCTTGCGACTACATCGAAAAACATAAAATCCATGGATCAAAAGTCGCTTATAACTTTCTCAGAAGATTTTAAATCCATGATTATGGACAATTCCAACTCCGAAGATTTAGTTGTAAATGCATCCAAGGTCTCTATTTCTGTCCAAAGAGGTGGAATTTTGACAGGATTTGCAGGACTTGATGCCTTGCTTGGCGATGGGCTGAACTTTGGGACTTTGACTGTTTTGACAGGTAGCCCTGGAGCCGGAAAGAGTACATTTTTGAACCAAATCATTGCAAATGCTATTAGTAATGGGTTCAACTCGTTCTTATATTCAGGCGAGCTGACTTACGAAATGTGTATGGATTGGTTCACTAGAACCGTTGCAAATCCTCAACATCTTCTAAATTACACAAGCAATATGGGCAAATATGCAAAAGTTTCGGATGAGGGGCTTGAAATGATAACACAATGGGTTGATGACAAACTGTTTTTTTATTCAAAAGAGGCAAAAGCAGACGAGGCCAATATCTCCCACGCAATTGAATATTTAGCGACTAAGAAAAATGTCAAACTGTTTGTCCTTGACAACTTAATGACACTCGATTGTAGTGGTAATGACAAATATGAAAAGCAGATAATTGCCGTAAAATCACTAAAAAGACTGGCGAAAAAATACAAGATAGTCATAGTCTTGGTGGCACATTCGAACAAAAACTCCATGATGAACAAAGAACCCCACGTCTTTGAAATATCAGGAGCCAGCGAAATCCCAAACCTAGCCGACTATGTCCTAAAAGCATCACGCGAAGGCAGAGAACCCGAAACCGAACTCTTCGTACTAAAAAACAGAATCACAGGCTCAATCCGCTACAAAACAATGCTTACATTCGACACTGCCCGCAAGAGATTCTTTACCAAAACAGGCAATGAGCTAAAAAAGGACTTCGGCTATATGCCATCATATGAGCAAGAATCATTTGATTAAGAATATATTTTTTTAAAAATAAGGAGGTAAAACTATGAATCTAGTTACACTAATTGGAAGGCTTACAGCCGACCCAGAACTTAAATTTTTCAGCTCAGGAACAGCAATCTCAAAAGGCACAATCGCCATCGACCGCAGCTATAAAAAAGACAATCAAACCGTAACCGACTTTATCCCTGTCGAAGTTTGGGGCAAACAAGCCGAATACTTCGCAACTTGTTTCCAAAAAGGCTACCTTATTGCAGTAAGCGGCAGTCTCCACATCGACCGCTATGTCGACTCTGACGGGAACAACCGCAACTTCGCCAAAATTGTCGTGCATAAGCTGATGAGGCTTAATATTCCTAAGGGAAATGGGCTTGATACCGGCAATGGTGATGGAAGTTCTGGAAATAATTCAAGCGATAATTCTGGTGGAAATGCTGCAACTAATAATACATCCACAACTAACGATCCACAAGCCAACTTAACAGCGTGTATCGACGACGAAGAAATCCCATTTTAATACAAAATTTCTTAATACATATGAGCTAGATTTATCATATAAACTAGCTCAGCTTTTACAAATTATCTTAAATAAGGAGGAAATATGATAAAAAAACCTAATGTAATCGAAAAATGGCAAAAAAGAAACAAATATGGCAGACCTGGGACTCCCCTATCTGCTACAAAAATCGCCATCCACTACACTGGCAAGCCAGATGTCGATGGTGACAAGACTGTCTCATATTTTAACAACGTCGTTGCGAATGGATACAAAATTGGCAACAGATATATCTTTGCATCTTCGCACTATGTAATTGGACTTGGAGGGGAGATATACCAACTGATTCCGACTAATGAGATATGTTATGCAACAAACAGCGCAAATTCATACGCAATCGCAATCGAAGTCGCAACAACAGGCAACGACAACCACTACACAGATTTGACATACAAAAGCATGGTCCACCTTTGTGCGTGGCTTTGCAGCTATAAAAATCTTGATTGTAAAAAAGACATCATCACTCATACAGACGTCGTCGGCAAAAAATACAAACTCTGCCCTATTTATATGGTCAAAAATCCAGACAAGATGCAACAATTTAAGATTGATTGTGATAATTTAAAACAAGGGAAAATCACAGTAAATGACATAATAAACTGCACATCGCCGAATTATAACAAGAAAATCAGCGACAATACAAAATCCGATTCAGACAATAGCACGAGCAGTAATAATCAAGGCAATGGCGAGCAATACGCCGACATCCCCAAAATGATAAAAATCATCCACGATGTCAACTACCACAAAACGCCCGACTTCAAAAACTCCAGCATCGCAGGAATCGCCCTTTGTGGTGAAGTTTTCACAGTTTCACAGCTTATAAAACGAAATGGGACTGATATGTATAAGTTGAAATCTGGTTATTATATCACGACACATACAAAATACGTGGAGAAATATAAATAGATAAAATCAATATATTACATACATAAAAATAGCCCTTATACCAGGGCTATTTTCATCTTCTCTTTGAGCTTTCTTTATTTTTAGTTACTCACGCTCTATGAGTAAATCCACTTTTGAGCCTTATTTATTTTTAGCTACTCATGCTCTATGAGTAGATCTTCTTATATTTATTATCTAATCTCTTTAATATAGTTATACATTAATATTAAATTTATATCAATAATCTATATTCCGTTTTCACTTTCCCTTTTCAAAATTTGGTGAACTCTCCTATGTGAAATCCCAAACTTATTTGCAATATCCATATAGTTCATATTGTTATTGTACAGCTCCACTATCTCCTTGTTTCTCTTAATTCTATAAATTTCCTTCCAAGTTTGAACATATATGCTGCAGCCCTTGTTTTGTACTATGTATCTTATCATTTCAGTTAAATTCAGTTTGCATCTTACATTTATTATAATAGGAGTCTCTTTTATGAGTATGTCGCTATCGATATGAATTCCAAGTTTATCATAATCGACTTCTGTTATAGTTTCATTTCCTACATTTTTGTTTATAAATGCTATTATTATTTCCACTATATCGCCTTCATTAAGTCTTAAAAAATTTTGCATAAACATACCTCCTTGATACTATATAAAATAACTCTTTTTAATTAAAAACATCTGATACTTGTTGCAACAAATTTGACTAATAAAATCACATTTATTTGATATTTGTAATTTTATTAATTAAATTGTAACATCATTGCAAGTATTTTTCATTAGTTTTCGTACTTTTTCGTAATTCAAATTCTAACAGATGTTGTCATGTGTCGCCTTATTTTACATGATTATACATATTTATACAAAAATCTACGCACAATAAAAAAACCACCAAAATCCTCTCTCTAGAATTCAGTGGTTTTTAAATCTTCTCTCTCTCAGATTCTTTAAATAACATCCAACAATCTCCTTTAAATTTTACTTATTTCCTCACACTCTCCCTTATAATTTTAATATTCGCTACACATCTAAGCCCCTTGTCCCCAAGTCCCAATACCTTTGAAAACAGGACCCCGTGCAGATTATTATACAAAAACTTTTTGCTGTCTCTATACTCTGGCAATTCAGACTCTCTATAAGTCATGCTCGAATCCCAATATTCCATTCTCCTGAAAACTATATCAGAAAAAACACCTCTCTTAGGTTTGCTTTTTGTGTATTTACTAGATATTTCATCAATACTTTTATAAATTATATATTGCACTTGGAGAGTCGAAAAATGTTTCAGCATGCTATCCAGCAAAATCTCTGTCTTTTTAACTGGACAAAATTCAACATTTTTCTTTCTCATCTCATCAACCAGAAAAGCAATACAATCATTCATCGCAACCTCTTTCCAAAGATTATATGCAGCTACAATATTATTCTCATCGCTAAAATCAATCTTAGGACTCATCAATCCTTGCAAAGCGTCGATATTATTATCATCAATTTCGACATTTAGCTTATAACGCATAAATCGATTTTTATCCTTACGATGTTTAAGCGCATATTTCAAAGAATTTATATCGATAATTATGATATTTCGCTTTAGAAGATAACCAACAATTCTCTCATCCATATCACCCTCAGCAAGACAAGTGCATGAATTCTCACACTCGCTCAGACTCTCGATAACATTGGCATCATCGCTTAAGCCATATCCCAACAAACTAGCCAGATAAATCCTATCTTTGAAACCAAGTTCATCAATGCTAACCTTGCCAGTATAAGATTTTTCAAGCTTGATTTTAATCTTGTTAGCCCTCTTTTCCAATTCAGCCTCTCTCTTGATTTGTTCCTTCTTTCTCTTTTCCACACACGCATCACAACCGCAAACCTCATCATCAATATGACCACAACGAGGACAATAAGGTTTTTTAGCCTCTATTTTTCTGTATGGATTGCCTTGATTTTCAATCTCAGTCTTAGAAAGTCTCTTATTAAGAAAATTTTCACCACAAATTGGACATTTTTTATCAAGTACTATCGGTGGAAAATACTTGTGTAGATCATTCGGTCGACAATTGACTTTATAATCCTCGATTAATTTTTTGACTCTTACCCCTGCGTAATATTCGTCCATGAGTTGTATAATTTGCTTCGGTCTCAAGTGAGCCAGTTTTTCATGAATAATCATACGCATCTCTCCTTTCTTTTTATTTTAGTTATTATAATTCTACAATTAGTTCGCTTTTCCTTCTTTTTTCTATTGAAAAGTTTAAATTTTTTATATTTTTCGAATTTTATGTCAATTATTTTTTTATATTGGCGATTTTTCGTGGGTGGGTGGATGTTTTTTGGGGGTTTGGGGTGGAATGTTTGTGGGTATTGGGTTGGTTTTGTTGTTGCATGCTGATAGTGTAATTGATATGATAACTGTTAGTAAAATTGCTGATAGTTTTTTCAATTTTCTCCCCCCTGATTTTTTCAGTAATAATTTATTTTAAAATCTAAATTCGCTCAATAAAAATGTCTAAAAAACACCAATTACAACCAAAATTACAATATAAAGTGTCTATCTAGATTTATGATTGTCACTTTTTATATAAAATTTTATTGTATTTTGATATTACATCTTTACTTTTTTCATAAAAGCTGCTCATAAAAATATTCAAATTTCATCTAGTCTATTCCCATTCTACATTTTCTTTTATTACTTTAGCCGGAACTCCCGCAACTAAAGTCTTAGGTGGGACATCTTTAGTTACGACTGCTCCTGATGCTATTACAACACCATCTCCTATAGTAACACCTTTTAATATTGTTGCATTTATTCCTATCCAAACATTATCTCCTATTGTAATTGGAGCAGATACATCTTCATTAGATATTCTATGAACATCTGAATCTATTATTGTTACCCCTTCTGATATAAAAACTTTATTGCCTATTTTTATATTATTATAGCAATATATTTTAGAATCAAAATTCATATATCCATTACCTAATGAAAGTGTTGCTCCTTTTAAAATTCCAACTCTACAACCACTAAAAAATGAAAAATTTCCATTAACCTCTAATCTAGATCTTTCCCCCATAACTAATATGCTTAATTTTCTTTTTTGATTCGAAGAATATACATTATTAAAAGTTAAACTTCCTTTTATTTTAATTTCTGAAGTTTTTGCTAAACTTATTGATGATGGTCTGTAAAAATAAAAATTTTTATATTGTCTTTTTACTTTTTGTTGAATTAATAACTGTTTTAAGCCTATAAACATAATTTTTCCTCCACAATAATATATTTTTATTGATTATAACATATTATTTTTAAAATAATATATTTTGTATATTGAGAATTTTCTTTACAATAATATAATTGATTTTTCAAATGCATTTTATTATCTTATGTAAATTTGAAATTGTATTCCAAATTCTATTACTATTGCAGTTGTTGATTTCATATTTATGCTGATTATTTTTTTAATGTTTGGATTATAATTAAATATTATAGTAGAAAATATCAATCATAAAATTAGTATCCATATTATTCATGCTAGTTCTTCACCTATTTTGTACAAAAGATTATAAAGATTTATCAACATCGCTAATCATAATTAAAGTTATTCGACTAGTTTATGTTTTTAGACTATTATGTTGCAATTTACTATTTTTACAGTAGCTATATATCCATCAAAAAATTGATAGATATAATTATTTAAAATAGCAAAATCAACTAATTTCTTTTCTTTCTTATTTGTCTTTTTATATAATATAGCATACCATTATCCAACATATCATACGCTATAAAAGAATATAGCTTAAATATATTTTCATTAAAATTATCTTTTATATAATATTGAATTTTATAATTTCTTAAAATTTTTTTTAACTTTGTATTTTTATATTTTTTTTCTGGTTGAATTTCTGTTTTTGGATGATCAGTCCAAGATAAACCACCATGATTTTTTGCTTTTAAGTTATAATTATCTGCACTTAAAAACAAAGTATTTTCTATTATTTGATCCTTATTATTCATAATAAGTTCCGGTAATTTTTTTCTGAGTAATTCTGTATTTATATCTGAACAAACTTGCATTACTATATTTCCATTTTCATCTACAAATCGTCTATTTTCATAATCATCTAAAAGTAATTTTACTATTCTATTTCCCTTTTTACCTGCTAGTCCTAAACCTGTATTTATTGTATTTTCATACTGAAATGCAAACCATCCATCATAGTTAAGCCATTCATCTAAATTATCCTTTAATTCAATATCTGTATCTAAATATATGCCCCCATAATTATATATTATATATAATCTTGCTACATCTGAAACAAATGCCCATTTATGATTTTTATATGCCTCTTCTGTAAATTTGTTCATATTAACATCAAAATTTGTTTCATTCCATTCAATTATCTCATAATCTGGACAATATTTTTTCCAACTTTCCATACATTTTAAAATAATTTCATTTTTAGGATTTCTACCAAACCAGCAATAATGTATTGTTTTTTTTATCATTTTATTTTCATTCCTCTTATAAATTTTATTTATTAGTACTATATAAATTCAAATTAAATCCAAAAGAATCTAATATATATTTATTTGTATCTTATTTTTTTTAAGCATCTCTTAAAAAAATATATTATACCATTATCCATAACATCGTATACTAAAATAGTATATACATCTACTATTTTGCTACTAAAATATTTTTCTAATAAATTAAATATTTTTTCATTTCTTAGTTTACTTTTTATGTAACTGTATTTATATGCTTTTTTCACAAGATATTCATTGTTATTAACCCAACTGCCTGCATAGTGATGTATTGCTATTTTTGTATGAATATCTGGATGTAAATATATTCTATTTTCAAAAATCTGAGTAGATCCATTACGCCTTAATCCTGGCTCTAATTCTAGTAGCCTTAATGTATTTAATTTTGGACATGCAGTTAAATCCATACTATTATCATTTTTTAAAAACTTTTTATCTATATAATCTTCTAATAGAGATTTCACTATTTTATTGCCTTTTTCACCTCCAAATCCCAACCCAGTATTTATAAACCTTTCTGTTTCCCAATTAAACCAAAGACTATATTTTAATAAATTATCTAATTTTCCTATAACCTCTACATCTGTATCTAAATATATTCCTCCATATTTATATATAATATATAATCTTGCTACATCCGATACAAATGCGTATTTTCCAGTTTCATATGCTTGTTTTGTGTATTGACAAAAGTTAACATCAAAATTTGTTTCATTCCATTCAATTATCTCATAATCTGGACAGTATTTTTTCCAACTTTTTATGCATTTCTTTATCAAATCATTTTTTTCATTATTTCCAAACCAACAATAATGAATTATTTTTGGAATCATAATCTTTCCTCCTAACCACAGCAAATCAAATATACTATTATATATTCTCAATATACTTTTATTTCTTCAAAATTAATATGCCCCCAATATCTATGTTCCCAAGTTATATTATTCATTTCACCATCCTCAGCATAAACTTCAAATGAAAATGCATCAACAATATCATGATTTATAAATGTACCAAATTCATTAACTGAAACCATTGCCAATCTCATAATATACTTTCCTGGTGCTAAACAAGAGACATCATACTCTACAACTTGATTATTATTTCCTTTTTTACAATCTATTATAGGTTTGCTAGTTGCCATTCCAACAATAGATTTGTCAGCAAAAAATAAAGGAGACCTTAAACATAGATTAGGTATATCTTCTTTACTATCATAGTTTATATTAACCTTTAATTTTTCTCTTTTTGTATATCTAGGAATTTCTTTATCTAATATTTCAACACTATTTATAAATATTTTTTCATCGACTCTTATTTCCCCATAATCTCTTTCTATATCTTTGCAAGAATTAAATAATTCAGGCGATTTTGTTGAATTCATATATACTGCAATAGCTTCTTCAGTATCACCATCAAATATGACTTTTCCTTTTTCTAAAACTATACATCTATTACAAAGCTGTCTAATAGTGTTCATATTATGACTTACATATAATATAGTCCTTCCATCATTTCCTGATAAATCGCCCATCTTCCCAAGACATTTTTCTTGAAATTTCATATCACCAACTGCTAATACTTCATCCATAATCAGAATTTCTGAATCCAAATGAGCTGCAACTGAAAATGCTAATTTAACAAACATTCCTGAAGAATATCTTTTAACTGGAGTGTCTATAAATTTTCTACATTCAGAAAAATCTATAATATCATCAATCTTTGAATCAACCTCTTCCTTTGTCATACCAAGTATTGCCCCATTTAAATATATATTTTCTCTGCCTGTTAGTTCCGGATGAAATCCTGTCCCAACTTCTAACAAACTTGATATACGACCTTTAACTTTTATAATTCCTTCTGTTGGTGCTGTTACCCTAGATAATATCTTTAATGTTGTAGATTTTCCTGCTCCATTTCCACCTATTATACCTAATGCTTCACCTTTTTTTACTTTTAAATTTATATCGTCTAAAGCCATAAATGTTTCATTTTTTCTGTGTACTCCTGACCCAATTTTACTATTTGGATCTTCTTTTCCTCGAACTCTAGCCCACCAACTTTGTAAATCAGCAGTTAATGTTCCACCACCTATAGCCCCTAATCTATATTGTTTTTTTAAACCTTCTATCTCAATTACTGTTTCACTCATTACTCCACCTCATTTTAAACTGTATCCATAAATGTTTTTTCAACCCTGCTAAATAATATAACTCCTATAAACATAACTATAAATGTGCTGACTACACTAATCCCTAAATATGTCCAAGGCATTTCTCCACTACCTAAAAATGCATATCTGAAAGCTTCGACTATAGGAGATATTGGATTTAACATCATTAAAGTTTTTAATTTTCCCCCTAATTGTGATGCTGGATAAACAACAGGAGTTGCATACATCCAAAGTTGTACCCCAAAAGTTACTAATACACCTAAATCTCTATACTTTGTAGTTAAAGAAGATATTATTATTCCAAACCCTAAAGCTAAAGCTGCTAATTCAACCAATAATAATGGTGTTAATAATATATATATATTAGGTTGAATAGGTGCGCCTACTATGTAATAATATATAGCAAAGCATAAAAACATAACGAATTGTACTGCAAAATTAATTAACCCTGATACAACAGTAGAAATTGGTGTTACAAGTCTTGGAAAATAAACTTTTCCAAATATAGCAGCATTTCCAGTAAATGTAGTTGCCGTTTTTGTTAAACTTGTTGAAAAATATGTCCATACAGTAGTCCCTAACATATAGAACACTATTTGTGGCATACCATCTGTTGATATATTTGCTATATTGCCAAATACTATAGTATACATTACTGTTGTTAATAGTGGATTTATTATTATCCATAATGGCCCTAAAATTGTTTGTTTGTACAAAGTCTTAAAATCCCTTTTTACAAACATAGTTATTAAATCTTTATACTGAAATAATTCTTTTAAATCTATATCAAACCAACCTGTTTTCGGTTTGATTATAGTTGTCCATTTTTCACTCATTTAACCTCTCCCATATATTTATTTTGGTATATTTGATATTTTAAATTTAATATATTTTTTTATAGTCCCTATTTTAGATTTTTCCATACTTAAATCAATAGCTTGATTAAACTTAAACTTATTTATGTAGTTAAAAAATTTATCTCTTTTTTCGTTTTTTACGGCTGATTCAATAATAGATTTATTATACTTGATTACATCATTAATCTCAGTTTCTTTAAATATAATATTTTGTTTAATTTGATTAAATAAATTTTCACCTTTTTTGCTTTGTATAAGTACTATAGATGTTCCCTTTTGATCATTTAGTTCTGGTAGAATATTATCTATTCCCCAAAAATCACCTAATGTTATATCACTTAATCTATTAATACCTTTTGATTTACAATCATAACACGATGGTCTAAGATAAAAATCATTAACAAATCCTATTATGTATAAATTATCTTTTGCTAATTGATTAAACATAGGCTTATTTTTATACTCTATTTTAATACCATATTCTTGCCATCCTATACTTTTATCTCTAAAATTAACAGATGATATATCTCCTTTTATATTCATATATTCCCTATACGAATTCCATACTTTTTTTGAAGGTACTCCATGACATATAATATCTACTGTTATTAAGTTTTTATATTCTTTTCCTAAAAATTTAATTAATCCATCTATCTGGCATGGTGTCCCTGAAAATAAAACTAATCTTCCTTGTTCTAAAAACTCTTTTGCTATTTTAAAATTTTCACCTATAATACTTTGTAAATATTTAGATCCTCTTAATTTATATAACTCATTTATATCTTCAATATAATCATGAATTACATTAAAATCATTATCATATCTAGCACCAAATACCACTCCACCTACATTTAATACTTGATGAGCTAACAGTGAAAATATACCTCCTGAAGAACTTTGTTTTCTTATATCATTATTTTTGCTATAACATCCATAAGCTTTAATTAATTTATTATTTTTATTTTTATTTACTATAGGACATTTTTTTTCACAAATCCCACAATTTATACACGTATTTTTATTTACATTTGGATATAAATATCCCTCATCATCTTCTTTCATTGATATACATCCTTTTGGACAAGCTGAATAACATGCATGACATCCTGAACATCCTTTTATATTATCTATCTCAATCATTTTCTCTCCCCAATAACTTAATAATCTTTAAATATATTCTTGTTAGTATATTTGATAATTTATTTCTCTTCAACAAATATAATTGCTTTTCTTCCTGTGTTACACTATATTTACTTAAAAGTTCGAAATAGTTCTTTTTCATAAGTTTCCTTTTATCATTACTATAAGCCATCATAAATCTTTGTCTTAAAAACTTTTCTTCTATTAAATTTTTATATTTATCTAGATCAAACTTATTCATATCTATTCTAGTTATTGTTTCTAATAATGTTTTTTCATGCTCATAACTACGCTCTATTTTTGTTTTAAAATCCTGTAAATTTCTAGAATGGCTTCCTTTTCTTATAACATATGAATATAGTGGTTCATCTATATATCCACATTTATACTTATATGCTACTGGAAGTATTATCTGCCAATTTTGTCCACTATTCCCTGTATAAATACGTCTTTCTTTATTCATTTCAAAAAAACAAGAACTTCTAATCATATAACATCCACAACACATATATAATTTTTCTAATATCAAGTCATCAAAGATATTTCTATTAGCATCAATACCTTTTTCAAATTTATATAATACGTTATTTAAATTTTCTTCGTCTATCACATTAGCATTACTTCTAACCATTCCATATTCTTTATTTTTTTCTAAAAACTCTACTCTTTTTTCTATACTTTTAGAATCTAATATGTCGTCAGAATCAGGCCAAATAAAATAATCCCCTGTAAATAATTTTAAAGCTTCATCTATTGCTTTAGCTTGTCCTTCATTATTTTTTTTATTAATATATATAAAATCTATATTTTTATTTTTAAATTTAGGAATAAAAGATTTAACTATCATATCTGTTTTATCACTTGATCCATCATTAATAAAAATTAACTCCAAATTATTATATGTTTGATCTAAAATACAATTAAAATATCTATCAAGAAATTTTTCTCCATTTAAACATGGAGTTATTATACTAACTTTCTTCATTATTAATATTGACTCCTTATACATCAATTATCTTAAATCCATTATCTCTTTCCCTGCATTAAGGACCTTTTGTTTATATCTAGGTATACACGATTTCAAATGATTTTTTATACCTTTTTCATTTTCAATCATCCATTTAAATTCATCTATCAAATTCTCTTCTGTTAAATCCTGTACAGGTATAACATACTTTTCATAAGTTCCAAAAATATCTTTAGCTATTCCTTTCGACTTAACAGAATAACCAACAACTAATGTAGGAACACAAGTTGAATAAGCAGCAATAGTTGCATGTGTTCTAGCACCTATAAAAAATCTACACTTAGATATATATGCCTTCAACTGAGTACAGTTATAATCTCCTATTATATATACTCTTCCACTATCTTTAAACTTATCATATATTTTTTTTAGAGGTACTCTATCATCATTTCCTTCCCACATAACATGTGGAACTAAAGCAACATTCATATCTGTCTCATTTAATATGTATTCCACTAATTTTTCATAACTAGCTAATGCATTTCCTTCATTAGTTTCATAATTCATTATTAACGGACTTAAATTTATTCCAACTGTATTTTCAGGAGGTAATTCCTCCATATTTTCATCTATTTCTAATGTAAAAGCTACATCTGGATATAATTTAACATTAGTAAGTCCTTTTTTTATCATATTATTATAAGTAATTGTTTCACGGGCAACAATCAAATCAAAGTTCCTAAAATCCTCTATTATCTCTGGAATTTCCAATCTATCTTCATCAACAGAGCATCCCCATAAAACTGTTTTATTTCCATACTTTCTTGATAAATTATGTAACATAATGTATTTACTATGATCACCATAGCAATAGTTATCTCCTCCAATTGAAAGGCTAACTCCATTTTTGTTTATAGATGTCATAGCTTCTTCATATGCTAAGTCATTCATTTTTGTATAATCTTTTTTTAACTTTAAATCTAAATATGCCTTCACAAATTTAAATGTATTCTTTTTAACTGGATTTTGCTCCTTGACTACATTTACCTTTTCTCCAATTCCATACTCTATATCTTGACTTGGATTTTCACTTACTAGTGTATATTTAAAATTTCCTGCATTATTTAATACATTCATTGTCCCTCTTATTATAGCTTCACATCCATGGTTCCCCGAACCTTTGTGACAATACATTAATACGTCCTTCATAAAATCCTCCCTCTACAGCTTATTTACTAAGTTTATTAGTTTATCCTCTTTATAAAACTTCTTATTACTCAATATATCTCCAATTAAACCTTCTTCTCTAAATTCATCATAATATATTGAATCCTCAAATTTGTAATTTTCATTACCAGTGAATAATAACTTTGGATATTTAACTTTTTTAAATTCTACAAATATCTCTTGATTAAATCCATCCCTATCGGTCATTATCACAGCCATTTTATCAAAGTTTATTCTTTTTTTTCTTTGATTCCATTTTTCTACAGCCTCTTCACATGTATTATAATGGTTGAAATATATTTCAATATCACCCAAGTTACCTACAGGATAAAACTCTCCATATCTCATATCTAACTCTTGTGATAAATAATTTTCTATGTTATTTACAAATTTAATAAAATCACCAGCTTTAAAGTGTAAATTAATTGTTGGGGATAAGAATTTCATTCCCATATCATGATAAAATATCCCTCCTGTACAGTTTTGAGATATTATACTAAAATTATCATTTCTTAATTTACCTGCTGCTTTTTTTATTACTTTGTTGTTTTTCTCTCTATTAAGTCTTCCTTTTACTTTGTTTATAAAGTTCTTAGTTTTGACTAATTTATTGTATATATTTTCTTTTAATATATATCGTCTTTTTATTTTTATCCATGAATTATAATCTTTTGAAAGACACATAGACTTAAACTTAGCCTCATTATCTTCAAATTCACAGTTGTCGACACACGCTTTATAATCATTACTAGACAATATTTCATCTATCTTATCTTTTTTTGTTTTATTATCTAAGTCTTTATTTTTTATAATAAAATCAAAATAATTTAAATATGAGTATAATAAATTTTTATTATATAAATGAATATTGTTTTTATCTCTTTTTGCATCATCATCCAAGATATTAAATAAATGCTCCATAGAATCAATAGAAATTTCTATTTGATTCATATGCTTATACCATAGAGAATTTGGGTTAATATGTATATAATGATATAAAGGTTTGTTAATAACAACTATCTTATCTTTATTCATACAATTTACATAATCTATCCCAAATCTCATATCCTCACCGATAGATATATCCTCATCAAATCGTATCTTATTTTTCTCTATAATATCTCTGATAAAAATCTTATTCCACAAAGCACTAAAATGCCACTTAGAATACAATTCTACAACATCATTTTTCGACTTTATATCTATACTATCCTCCTTACCAAAAATATTTTTTTGTGGAGGTAATCCTTTAATATCGTTATGATACCAAAAGCCAGAAATAACTAACTCAACATCATTTTTCTTAAGTTCACTTAATAAATCCTCGCAATAATTGTAATCTACCCAGTCATCACTATCTACAAAAACAATATATTCTCCAGTTGCATTATCTAAGCCTATATTTCTAGTTGCAGATACTCCTATGTTTTTTTCATTTATAATATATTTTATAAAATCATACTCATTAGCTAATTCTTCACAGATTTTATTGCTGCTGTCCGTTGATTTATCATTAATCAATATAATTTCTATATTTTTATATTTTTGCAAAATCAATGACTCTACACACTTATATAAAGTTTTTTCAGCATTATAAACTGGTACAATTATGCTTATTTTCTCCTCCATATTAACCCCCACTTCTGGTAAGCTACCACTATTTTTTTTATTAGTCAAAATATATTTCTTTATCCTCAATATATTTTATATTATTTTTATATTTAATATATCTATTAGAATTATATATAATAAACTTTATTATTTTAGTCTTTACAACAATGTCAATATGAGCTACTATTATCCTTCCTCGAATATATCTCAACTTATTTTTCATATAATCTAATAACTCTTTATCTACATAATAATCCTTACTTATTATTAAATAATAGGTTAATAAATTTTCTAAAAATACATCACCTAAATCTTTATATTTTTTTCTTACTATTTCATATCTTTCATACAAATAATCTATTCTATCCCTTAAAATTTGTTTCTGTGAACTCTCAGATTTCATGACACTTGATTTTCTCATTCTATAGTTATACAGTATTTTATTACTAATAACTATATTTTTTGAATTTATAACACATTTATATGTAAAAAATTCATCATCTATACATCTACCTTCCTCAAAAAACAAATTATTTATAGCTTCTCTTTTAAATAATTTATTCCAAAATAAACTACTATGCCAGTCTTTAAGAAATAACGTTAAAAACTCTTTAGAACCTACTTTTTGCTCCTTTATTTCATCTTGTTTAAATCCTCTAGTATTTTTATATCTATTTATAAAGTCACATTGAATAATATCTGAATTATATTTTTTTAGTGTCTTTACCATATATTCAATCATGTCTAATTCAATAAAGTCATCACTATCTACAAACATTATATAGTTACCTCTTACACTCTTTAATCCTTTATTTTTAGCACTTGCGGCTCCACTATTCTTTTGATCTATAAATACGATTCTTTTATCTTGCTTTGCCTGTTCTATACATATTTTAGCTGAATTATCTGTTGATCCATCATTTATTAAAACTATCTCTATATTTCTATAGGTTTGATTTTTTAATGAATCTATACATTCTTCTAAATACTTGTCTACATTATATATCGGCACTATAATACTTACTATTTCATCCATAATCTCTCCTAATCCATATATTTAGTTATTATCTTATATTCATTAATATAAAATCTGTATTTACAATAATTACTTTACTAATAAATCTTCATAAAAATGTACCCTATTATTTATAATAGAAAGCATTTTTAACTTATTGTTTTATTTTATGTACTAATAATGTATTGCTATAGAAAAATTTTTACCTAGTCTAATTTACTCCTATCTAAGATATAACTATTTTTTTCAATTAAATCAGTGTGATAAAATTACTGGTTTTGCACTATCTTTTAAAGCAAACTCAACAATTTTTTAACATCTTTCTTTCATGCCTATTCTCTATAATTCTTTAGTAATATTGTATATAACAAATTGATAATTGTACTTATTACATACTTCGTATTCTTTTAATAGTTGTTCAAAGCTATTTACTGAATATGCAATCAATTCATTATCTTTCCCATATTGTAAACCTGTAAATAATCTATACAACCAGCTTTTTATATAATTCATACAATACTTGAATGAAAATGCTCTATTTATGTGTCTTATTATCCAGAAAACTTTAAATTGCTATTTTCAACTGCTATAATCTCCTTCTTATCTATAGCATTACTTGGTGCTACAAATACCTTTACCTCGGTATCAAATGTTCTATTTGAGTAATCTTTTCCTTCTTTCATATTTTCAACTTGTTACTTTTTCTTTTAAAAATTCAACTAACTCTTCATTTTTGTCTATTATGGCATATTTTGCATATTAATCAGTTATATTCTCATATGGCTTATTGCCAGTATAATCTTTAATTGTAAATGAAATAACAGGTAATGATATTGAAATATACCCTAAAAATTCATGTGATTTTTTAAATCTTTTGGATTTGTATAAAATGATGTATAATCATACCTTATTGCAATCTTCATAATATACTCATTTTTTCTATACACCAATATTAAAAAAATTCCTCAATCTACAAGTGCCTTGCAATGATTTTTTTTCTAGTTTAATCCAAATTTTATTCTTCGTATCTAAATCCATGTAATCTTCTTTTGTAAATAAAATATTATCAACATATTTTTTCAAAATAGATCTTCCTTTTTTTATATCATTTTTTTTCCCATGTAATAATAATTGTTGATATGCATATAAACATCCAAACATTACATCTTTTTTAGCTGATAAAATTAAATTTTTATAATTTTTTTCTACAAATCTAAGTCGTTCATATTTTGCTTCAATTTCATCCAAACGGTTTAATTTATAACCCTTTCCCATTATGCTATCTTCTCTTTGTAAATAGTAATATAATTTCCCATCTAATTTTGAAATTTTATTAGCATTATCAAACGCTAAATATGTATAAAAATTATCTTCATTAGTTTTTCCTACTTTAAATCTTAATTTTTCTATAACCTCTCTTTTATAAAGCTTGTTCCATACTGTCTCTGACAATATATTATTTAAAATCAAATTTTCCATAGCTTCATCTGTATTAAAAGTTGTAAAATCTAATTTGTTATTTTCAATATCATCTATTTTATCACTAGCTTTAAACTTTTTAATTCCACATTCCACTATATCAGAATCACTAGCTTTCATTACATTCATTAATCTTTGATAAAAATGCAATGATATGTAATCATCACTATCTACAAATCCAATATACTCTCCCCTAGCAATATCAAGACCTGCATTTCTAGCATCCGATAATCCTCCATTCTTTTTGTGAATAACTCTAATTCTACTATCCTTCTTAGCATATTCATCACATATCATAGGACAATTATCAGGAGAACCATCATCAACAAGAATTATCTCCAAATTAGTATAAGTTTGATTAATAATACTATCCACACATCTATGTAAATAATCTTCAACCCTATAAATAGGAACAATTACGCTTATCTTATCACCCAATAATATCACCTACTTCACTTCATATTTTGTTCTATTCCCAGTTCTTGCTGCATGAATATCATCAATAATATAAAAAATCCTGCTAAAATATAAATTTCCTATAACCATTAATTTTGTTTTTTTGCTTACAGCCTTGTTCTTTATAATATTATTAACTTCATATTTCAAACTTTTCTTTGCATCATCAATATAAGATTTATATTCCTTGTTTTTTCTGATTTGAACATTTCTACATATTCCAACTAGTGACATAATATACTTTTCATATGCTATATCATATAAATCAGAATTTTTGTCCAAGTCTTCTAATATTTCTTTTCTTACTTTTATAGGATCTATTATTTTATTTATATTAACTTTGCTAGTTGCAGCTGACCCTTTTCTAAGTGTGTAGTTGTAGAAACACTTATCATAAAAAATAGATTTTTTAGCCTTTTTAAATAAATAATAATTAATTAATAAGTCTTCATTTATTTTTATACTCTCATCTATCTTAATATCTTTAAATAATTCCTTCTTATATATCTTGTTCCAAAGTCCCGGTTCAACCCGATTCCCAGCTAATAAATCTTTTAAACCTAGTCCATTATCTTGTTCAACTAAAATCCCAGTATTATGATAATAATCTATCCTGCTTGGAAATACCATTTTATAACCACAGTGTGAAATATCAGCATCATATTTTATTGCATTATTAATAAGTATTTCAAACATCTCTTCATCAACAGTATCATCACCATCAACAAAACCAATATAATCCCCATTTGCAACTTCAATACCTGAATTTCTAGCAGCAGATACACCAGCATTTTTCTTATGCATAACCTTTATATTGTCATATTTAGATGAATAGTCATCTATAACTTTCCCTGTATCATCACTTGAACCGTCATCAATAACTATAATATCAAGGTTTCTATAAGTTTGGTTTAGAAGGCTATCCAAACACTTTGCTATATAGTTTTCAATATTATAAGCAGGTATAATAATACTAATTAACGGCATTTTTTCTCCTCCTAATCCACAAATCCCATTTTATTTTCTAATTCATCATACATCTTTTGCTTTTTAGAATTATCAACATTAGCTCTAAGAGTATATTCCTCTCCATAAACAGGACTATCTTCCATTTTTCTTTTATTCTTCTCTATATATTCCTCGATTGTACATATAAATTTAGCAGGATTTCCAGCATATACTGAATTTGATGGAATATCTTTTGTAACACTACTGTTGGCTCCAATAACTACATTATCACCTATAGTTATATTAGAAAGAATCACACTTTCAGCCCCAATAAAGACATTATTTCCTATATTTACTCTACCTATTTTTGTATAGTTCAAAAATTCCTTTGTACTAGCATCATGTGCTAAGATGTGTACTCTTGGTGCCATTGTCACATTGTCTCCAATTGTAATTAACCAACAATGAGCAGGATCTAGTATTACTCCATTTAATCTTTTAAAATTCTTTCCTACTTTCAACCCCATTTTAATTAATTTTTCTGTAGTATACTCTCCTCTTAATCTATATACAAATTCTTTTAATATACTCATCTCTATCTCCTATAATGAATCAATCATATCTTCAACAGCCTTAACAGTCTTTTCCTTTGAAAAAAAACTACCTCTTTCAATAGCTTTCTCTTTGTAATAAGAAAGTAACTCTCTATCTTCTATAAGTTTTTTAATTCCTTTATAAATCCCTTCTTCGCTATTTTCAACAACTAAACCATATTCATTGTTATAACCAAGAAGTTCCTGTGCCCCAGAACACAATGTGCTAACCACAGGTGTTCCAACAACTAAAGACTCTGTAACAGCTGTACTAAATCCTTCTCTCAATGAAGAACATACAAATAAATCACACTGTGCCACATATTTATATGGATTATCTCTAAATCCTAATAATGTGTATGTATCTTGTAAATTATTTTCTTTGATGTATTTTTTTATTTTCTCTTCATCTTCTCCAATTCCCAATATATATATATGGTGATTTAATCCTTCATCAATAAGTTTTTTATGAGCCCTCGCTAATCTGCCATATCCTTTTGTACCTGTAACTTTTCCAACTGAACATATATTTACTGTATTTTTATCAAAAATCACATCATCCACATCGTCTTTAGATTTTTCAATAATTTGATCGGTTTCATTTGTATTATAAAGAACATCTACATTAGATTCATTTAATCCTGACGTTCCTAAAAAAATCTGTTTCACTGTATCAGATACACAAACAATTTCATCAAATTTACTATAGCATTTTCTAGCTTCTTCACCATTCCTAAATCCTAAAGCGAACTTTCCTTCATCATTCATTTCAATATGTATCCAACTTATTTTTTTACTATCATAAGGACATCCACTTATAATTCTTGCTGTCGGACCTTCTAAATATGAAATAACTATATCATATTCATCTTTTATAATATACTTGTATAAAATTTGGGGAGAAAATAGCTTAAAAATTGTTGTACTTCCTCTAAATAACTTTTTAAATACATATTTATATTTAATATCCTTATTTAAATATTGTTTATTTACTCCAACATCAAAAATTGTTTGTAAAGTTATATCATACTTATCTCTATCCAAATTATTCACTAAATTAACAAGAACTTTTTCAGCCCCACCATGCATTAAATTAGGAATAAAAAATAATATTTTTTTCATAATTTATACCTCATTATTAATACCAGTTTATATATTTTATATTTAAAATTTCACTTCCATATCCTAATCCTCCCCATGTCACTATCATTTGGTAGTAGAAAAATGTAAAATAACATAATATCATAATATAGTAAATTAAATTTTTTTCTTTTTTTTCAAAAATATTATTTAATAACCATGGTAATAAAATTAAATTATACATAGAGAAATATATTGGAAGTCTACCAAGAAGAATACCACTACTGGCAATCTTAGATATTATATAAAGACCACTAGCAATCAACGACATATTTATACTCAATTTAATAATCGGTGTTAATTTATCTTTTATTTTATTTCTATAGAAAAATGCCATAATTATAGGTATTGATTCAACTAATATTCTAATTGAACTAGTTCCATCATCAGTTGCTTTAAATTCATTTACAGAACTAGCATAATCAGTTTGTTCAACAACATCAGTTAATAAATTTGTAAATTTACTTGTAAACAACATTGCTAAAACAATACACCCAATAAACAACATAGTCCTTTTATTCCAGGGCTCACCTTGAGCAATAAAATACATTGGAATCAATATAAATGCTGATTTATGAATTGTAGACAATATACAAACTATAATAATATAAAATAATGTTTTATTCTTTAAAATAAATTCAGTGCAACTAAACATTATAGCAGCTACTAAAAATTGTCTCATCCCATTAAACATCCATGAAAATTGGCAAGATGCCATAAATAGAAATGCACTAACTCCAAAATTACATGAATATTTATATAGAGGATACATTACACATATTCCACTTATTACTGCAATAATAGAAAGCCATACATTATAATTATTAGATATAAAAGTTTTTATTAATATTGAAAATAATCTAAATCCTGGCTCCCTAGCACTATTTTCAAATATAATATCATGTGCATTTTGAAATAATGGATAATCCTTAAACATCTTTATATAAGCAGTCGTATCACCAACAGTAGTTCTCATTCCTGCAAAAAACACAATCACAGCAAAAGTAACAACCGCCATAAACAAATGTACCCTTGCTTCATAAACCTCTTCACCTAAATATTCCCCAACACAAACTCTCCTTGCACTAGCCTGAGCCAATATCCCAAAGAATATAACCCAAGCCATCATAAACCAATATACTGTCATACTCTACTTTCCTTCCCTATTGTTATATAAAACCAATAAATAAAGTGCAAATCCAAAAGGCGTAGCCAAAACTGTCATTCCTTTTCGTGGACTTTCTTTAACGAATTTTCTATTCTTACTTATAAAACTACTCGAAACATAATGAATGCAAGTTTTAAAATTCTTTAAAAATCCAGTATCATATTTCATTGAGACCTTTCTCATAAAAGCAAATCCCCTCGGATTTTTATAATACTGTCTAAGCATATTTTTGCTAGAACCATCTTCCATATACTCTACAACACAAACAGGTTTATTCATTATCAACAACTCATAATCCTGATCTGCTAACAAATATTTATAGTCTAAAGGAACAAATTTCTCTCCTTTAAACTCTGGATATGGCGGATATTTATTTATAATTTCTGTTCTATAAATAAGTTTCTTGTCGCCTTGGCCACCATTTTGGTAATAACCACTAAGCGTTGTACTTTTTTTATTTGGCAATTCTTTACCTATTACTTGTCCATTTTTATATACATCAAGCGCTATTATCCCCGAATAGCTGCTATCTTTGTTTTCTTCCCAAAAATTTACGATTAATTCTACAGCATCATCTGGCATAAAGTCGTCTGAATCTATACATACGTTTAATTCTGTATCTATTAACTCATATGCCTTGTTGTGACCTGTGTGCATTCCTCCATTTTTTTTATACACATAGCGAATTTCAAACCCATTGTCATTTGCCATCCATTTTTCTACAATTTCTTTTGTATTATCGCTAGAACCATCGTCAACAATCAGCCACACAAAATCTTTACAAGTCTGTCTGCATAAGCTGTCATAACACTGTTTCAAAACATAGGCTCTATTATATGTCGGAGTAAATACTGTAAGTGTCGCCATCTTCAATCCTCCAATTGACATTTATTTAAGTAAAACTCCTGCAAATATTTTGCATTAGCTTTTATATCGAAATTAGCTTTTACTATTTCTTCTTTTGTATTTTGTCTTTCATATTTTTCGTATTTAAGTACTTCTTCTGCCCAATTTTGTGGACTTTCTTCTAATTTGACTACTTCTACATTTTCTGTCATTTTACATTCAAGTGGAACTTTATCTGATATTATACATTTAAGTCCAGATGCTTGTGCCTCTACCATAGTAACTGGCAATCCTTCATAAAGCGAAGGGAATAAAAACACATCCATCCCCTGCATCAATTCATCAACATCAGATCTAACACCAGTAAATATAACCTTATCACTAAGTCCCAAATCTTGTACCTTTTGCTCAATCTCATATCGTAAATCACCATCACCGACAAGCATAAGCACGCTATCTTCTTTTACCTTTTGTATTTCATTAAATACATCTATAATAAATTTGTGATTTTTAGGATAATTAAATCGTCCCACATGACCAACCACAAACTTGTTTTCAATATCAAATTCTTTTTTTACCTTATCTGCTTTTTCCTTATTATAAGTATATAAATCAGTATCGATTGCATTATTTAACACTTCAAAATTATCAGTTTCAAACATCCACTTGCCTGCTTCTTCACCACATGCAAACATCTTGTCTGAATACTTTTTGATATTCTTCTTTGCCAATGCCTTTATAATATATTTCAAGTTTTTATCTTGGCTTGCACTATGGGCATGAGCTATAGTAAACTTAACTCCATTCTTCTTAGCCACCTTAAGCACAATCCCACTCAAACAATCTTGATGACAATGCACAATCTGATACTCTTTATGCTCCCTAAAAAACTTATCCAAAGCATTTAAATAACTTTTGCTGAAAGGATTTAATTTTGGAAGATGATAAATCTTGCCGCCAAGTGATTCAATTTCATCGTCATAATCCCATCTTTCATCACGATGAGTTAGAAAGTCAAATTGAACCTTGTCTCTATCAATATTTCGATAGTAATTCATAAGCATGGTTTCAAGTCCGCCACGACCCATATATGTCACTACTTGCAATACTCTTATCGGCTCACTCATCTCTCAATCTCCTCAACAGTCATCTCAACTACCTTCCTCTTATCAAAAACATCCTCCATATGCCTTCTGCCACACTGCCCCATCTTCGCCTTATCATCATAGCTCATCAGCGCGAACTTCTTAATTTTGTCATAAAGATCACCACTATCTTTAACCCTACAAGTAAATCCGCTGACACCATTTATAATCGACTCTTTGCATCCATGGATATCACTTGCAATAAGCGCCCTTCCGATTGATGCTCCTTCCAACAACACATTTGCCATTCCTTCGTGATATGATGGAAGGACGATGCAGTGTGCTTCTCTCATAAATTTTACGACGTCTTTTTGGTAGCCGTAGTATTTTATATAATCTTTTGCTTCCAAATCTTTTATAATCTGGCTATAATCTTCTTCAAACCAACCTAGAAATCCAAACTCTGCTTTGATTCCTTCTGATTTGATTTTTTTGATTGCATCAAACAGTTCATTGACGCCTTTTTCTTCCATAACCCTTCCGACAAATAAGAACTTTGTGATGTCGTCTTTTGGCATTGGGCTAAAGCTGAATCTTTCAAGGTTTACCCCGGCGCCATTCATAACGACTGCTTGTTCTTTTGTGATTGTTTTGTCGTCTATCATAACTTGGGCATTTTGCACATTTTCGAAAAACACAGATTTCGCTTTTTTAAGTCCAACTTTATAAAGTGTACTGACGATTTTTTTCAACATTCCACCTTTGTAATAAGCACTCCCAAGCCCAGTTACATTGGCGATAAATGGCGTTTTTCTTATTCTCGATGCCATCCCTCCATAAATATTAGGCTTGATTGTGTAGCCTATTGCTATGTCTGGTTTTTCTTTTTTGATTATTTTTAAATAGTCCAGAAAAAGTTTAATGTCCTTAATTGGGTTCAAACTTTTTCTGTCTACATAAGTTTCTATTATTCTAACTCCTAGTGCTTCTATCTCTTTGTTGTCGCCTTCTGGCAGCGATACTACTACTTCATATCCCTTTTCTACTAATTTCTCCACCAATTCTCGTCTAAATTTATAAATCGTTGCGAAATGGTTTGATAGTATCAACACCTTTTTCATAAATTCCCCACCTATTCATTAGTCTGTTTTGCAACTATTTGCTCTTCTGTCTTTCCTTCAACAACTCCATCTCTTTTTAATACTTTTACAAATGTTAAAAAGAAACATTTCACATCAAAACCAAAACTGCATCTTTCGACATATTCTCCATCTAGTTTTGCTTTAACATCAATCGGCAACTCATCTCTCCCGTTGATTTGTGCCCATCCTGTAAGCCCTGGGACTATGTCGTTTGCTCCATATTTGTCGCGTTCTTCAATCAAATCGTATTGATTCCAAAGTGCGGGACGAGGCCCAACAATACACATATCACCTTTGATGATATTTATAATTTGTGGCAACTCGTCCAAACTTGTCTTTCTAAGGAATTTTCCAACCTTAGTTATGTACATGTCTGGATTTTCTAATAAATGTGTCGGTGTGTCTTTTGGTGTATCTATCTTCATCGTTCTAAATTTTAAAATATTAAACTCTTTTTTATGAAGACCGATTCTTCTTTGTTTGAATAAAATCGGCCCTTTTGAATCCAATTTTATACATACAATCAATATTAAAAATACTGGTATTAGTACAATAAACCCTATCAAAGAAATCACAAATCCAATCACTCTTTTAAAATATCGATATATTCCAACCTTCCCATCATCCATTTATACTTAATTCCTCCTATAAAACCTTTATATAATCTGGCGCCATGCATACTCCCTAATAAGCCTACACAACAACCTCTTCCCTTCTAACATAAGTCGGCACAATACTCTTCATAATCAAGTCCACCTTCTCATCCTGATCATTATCGGCAACCCTCTTCAAAATATTAAGCTCCTTCTTAAACTCGGCCTCGTCAATTTCGATAGGTCGTCCAATTCTGATTTGGTTGTTGGAAGTCTTTTGTAGCCCTTCTTCATCCATAAGGACCTCTTCATATAATTTTTCGCCCGGTCTAAGTCCAGTAACCTCGATTTTTATATCGACATTTGGTTCAAAACCGCTAAGTTTGATTAAGTTTCGTGCCAAGTCGATTATTTTGACAGGCTCGCCCATATCAAGGACGAATATTTCCCCACCTTTTGCCATTGCGCTCGCTTGCAATACTAGCGAAACTGCTTCTGGTATTGTCATAAAAAATCTTGTAACTTCCTCATGAGTTACAGTGACTGGGCCGCCTTCTTCGATTTGTTTTTTAAATAGCGGAACGACACTTCCATTGCTGCCCAATACGTTGCCGAATCTCACAGCGACGAATTCTGTCTTGCTTGTTTTGTTCTTTGTTTGAACAATCATCTCGCAACAACGTTTAGTCGCGCCCATTATATTAGTCGGATTAACCGCTTTGTCTGTTGATATCAAGACAAATTTTTTGACATTGTATTTGTCTGATAAATTGACAACATTTTGTGTTCCAAATACGTTGTTTTTTATCGCCTCACAAGGGCTGTCTTCCATAAGCGGAACGTGTTTGTGTGCTGCTGCGTGGAATACAATTTCAGGTTTATATTGTTCGAATATCTTCTCCATCTTGTGTTCGTCACGCACAGACGCTATAAGTACTTTTAAGTCTAAGTTTTTGTGGTAATGTCTGATTAATTCTTGTTGTATTTCATAAGCGTTGTTTTCATATATGTCTAGTATGATAAGCTGTCTAGGATTGTATTTGGCGATTTGCCTACATAATTCGGAACCGATAGACCCACCGCCTCCTGTAACCATTACGACCTTGTCGTTGATGATGCTGTCCATATCATTTAAATTCATTTTTACGGTTTCTCTACCCAAAAGATCTTCAATTTGAACATCTCTTATTTTTGTCACATTTACTTTTCCATCTATAATTTCATATATTCCAGGTATAGTTTTTAATTTTGTGTTAGTGTTTTTACAAATATCTATAATTTCTCTTTTTCTCTTTGGTTCAATATTTGCTATACATATTATAATTTCATCAATATTTTCTTCTTTTACTATTTTATCAATATCCTTAGTTGTTCCAAGAACAGGTACTCCAAAAACGTATTTTCCCAATTTTCCCCTGTCATCATCAATAACAGCGACAGGAAGTTTTTTAAGCTCTGGATTTTCAAATAATTCCCTCATTATCATATTTCCAGCCACACCAGCTCCAACAATAAGCACTCTTGATGAATTTGATGCATTTTGATTGATTTTCATTTGCATAACTACTCTTCTCATAGCCCTATATGTAACTCTAATAGAAGTCATCCCAACTATTACCATAAGAAGATTTACAACATAAAAAACAACTTCCATATTGTAATCTAATCCTGCCATCACTAATAGCGATGTTACTGCTGCACAAAAGCATGCCAAAAAGATGTTTGATACTTCTTTTTCTCCTCCACATTTCCAAAGACTATCATAACATCTAAAATATAATAGAAATCCTACGTTTATTCCTGCATAGATAAACATTGGTAGTAATGAAAATGTAGTAATTTTGAAATCCAATAAATACATCGTTATAGCAAAACTAAGTATACAGACAATACAGTCCATAGCGAGTAATATTGCTTGTCTGACTTTACACTTGTCTATCCCCATCAAGGCACAGTCAATCTTTTCTGCCATTTTCAATATCATAAATATCCCCCCTCCATATTTACATCCACATAACTACATTTTTTACTTACTTATAAATTTTACTTAAACCTAAATCTCTCTTACTTTAACTCACTTAACAATATACTGTGTTCTTTGCTACATCCACTTGATATAAATATCTCTTTCCATAAGTATATTTTTAATATAAATATAAACGTTGCTAGCTATATAAATATAACTAACAACTTTTATAGATATAGAAATTTTAATATATATATATTTCTACAAAAAATCATAAATTCCTTATTTTTACGATAATTTTTTATGATAATTTTTAACTTGTTTTTCTTCTTCTCTTTTTCTTTCTGCCAAACAGCTTATGCTTATGTTCTCCATAATAATTAGAATATCCATAATAATTGCTGTAATAGCTGTATTTCTCTGCCTTGAATTTATTTAAAACTACTCCGATTATATTAGCACCGACTTTGTTTAACTTATCCAAAGTTATCTTTGCACCCTTTGAATCGATAGCCTTTGCCGCATTGACTATAATAGTCCCATCGACATATTGTGTAATAATACAAGCATCGTTCAATCTGCATATCGGTGGCGAATCTATAAATACATAATCGTATTCTTCTCTAAGTTTTGAAACTAAATCTTTCATCGATTGTGAATTAAGTAGAATTGACGTATTTGAAGGAACTCCTCCAGAAGTTATTATGTCTAAATCTCCGACTCTTTTGATACATTCGCTTTTCTTATTATTCCCAAATACTATATCAGAAACACCAAAGCTGTTTTCAATACCAAAATATCTACTTACTCCTCTTTTTCTAAAATCACAGTCGATAAGAAGGACTCTCACTCCCTCCAATTCAGAAAAACACTTCGCCAAATTACAAATTATAGTAGTCTTTCCTTCATCCATCTCTGCACTAGTAACCAAAATTGTTTTTATATTTTTATTAATAGTTACATAAGTTCTTATCTCCCTATAAGACTCATTTAACTCAAAATTTCCCTCATCATATGCACCTCTTTTTGCCATAGCTAAATCCCCCTACTTTCTTCCTTTTTGCTGTTTTCCATCATCAAATGGTATAGTCCCAATTAAAGGTAGACCCCAGTATTTTTCAACATCTTCTGGAGTTTTAACTTTAGTATCTAAAACCTCAACTAATAGCACTAAGAATATAGCTATAACTAAACCTGCTGCAAATGACTTCAATAAAGTTAGATCTTTTGTTCTACCTTGTAAAACTCCTGGCCCTGCTGGATAAGGAGATTCCACACAATCTAAATTAATTACTCTCTTAAGCTCTTCATTATATGCCTCTGGTAAAGCAGCCGCAGCATTATGCGCCCCATCAGCAGTTTTCGCAATAACAGTCATATTTATAAACTCTGGAGTTTGCTCATCCTGAATAGCACTAATAGAAAGGATTTGGCTAGATTGAACCTTGCTAAGCGCCGCAACATTCTTTCTAACATTCTCAGAACTAACCAAACTAACATAAGAAGACGCTATATTTTGATTAGTCATACTAGCAGATGCCGAATACGAACTATTAATATTGTTCAAAACCCTCTGCTCCTCAGTCATACCAGTAGTGCTATCATCACTATCTTTCTTGCTACTCTTCTTTGACTTGCTCTTTTCCACAGCCTCATTATATTCCTTCATAGAATTAATTTTAATCTTAACAGTAGCCTTATAAGTCGGTAAATAAGAAACATAATTCGTATAAGTCCTATATCCACCAAAACCCAAGCAAACTAGCATCACAAGAATAATAATCCACTTTCTTCTCCTAAACATGTCCAAATATTCTTTAATATTTACACTCTCTCCCATATTTCCCTCCAAATTTCTATTGGCAACATATCACCATTATGTATGAAACTAAACTTTGTCACTATTCCCTAATAGGTTCTACATATCTAGTTTTTCTTAGTAATTATACCATATTTTGGAACATTTGTAACTTTATAAGCAGATATATATAAAAAATTAGTTTTATTTTATATTATTTTTCATACTAACTAACTTAATAATTACTACATACTTACTACATACTAACTTGATAATTCCTACATACTTACTTAATAATTACTACATAATAACTTAATAATTCCTACATAATATCCAATTTTTCTACTATTTATTATCCTATTCATAAAGACTTAACATACCTTTAAGGCGATTTACAACCTCATTTTTAACATTATCCGGCCACACAACCTTCATATCTGCCCCGAACTGCATAATATTCTTTGACAAATATCCACATTCCTTCTCGACAAAAATCCCAATATAAGATTTTTCATTCTCGTCCTTGTCCTTGTTCTCGTTCTCGTCCTCGTCCTTGTCCCCGTTCTTCTCCTTATCCTTATTCTTGTTCTTGTCCTTGTTCTCTTCATTGTCAATTTCACTAAACATATCCACTTTTTTGTCATAATCATCACAAATAATCATATTTAAAGCATTACTAAAACCACGTAATTTCTCCCTAATTAGACTATTTTCTATATATTTACCAGACAAGACATACTTCTCATAATCCAACTTCCCAAAAATCTTCTCCAGAATTTGAGCCTCAAGATGCCCCCTTTTAATTACACACCTCAAACTATTGTAATTATTCATTAAATCTTCCCCAAGATTATTATTTCTATAATTATCCTTTTCCATTATGTATATATAGTCGCCGAATTCATCTAATAAAGATTCCATTAAATTCTTTTTAAACTCTACCATAACAATATTCGCTCTTCTCGGAAATATATTTACATTATTATCGATTGACACACTTCTAGATGTAAACTGACTAAAATCACTTGTATTTTTGCAATACGCACTCCTACAATCCCCAAGTTCACTCAAATCAATGATCCTCTCATCCTCAATAACAAACACATTTAGCATCATATCAATCCTAAAATACTGAAAAACCTCCGAATCCTCATCCGCACAAACCAAATAATAATTCTTGTCTCTCAAAACCATATGAACCGGACTCTTCACAAATTCCCTCAGATTACCATTCTCATCAACCTTACATTCAAGCTCTCTAAAATAATTATACTCACAATAATTGAACCTAATCTTCCTAGAAAACTTAATCGCCTCCGAAATCCTCCTCGTGACAAAATTACTAGTCAAAACAGCATCAGCCAAAAGCCTAACCTCACTAGCCTCAAAACAATTCGAATTAATATAATAACCCTCCTTGCTCTTATCATAATCACTAACATCTATTCCCAAAGCCTTCATATCCCTGATATACGCATAAAGCGTCCTTCTATCAACATCAACACCCAGTTGTTTTCTCATATGATGCTGAATCTCCTTAATCGAAAGCGATACATTCTCATCAGAATAACTTTTCAAAATCTCGATAAAAGTATAAAATTTAATATTATTACTTACCCTCTTTATGATATTTCCCTTACTCCTTGCATATAAAATCCCTCATTTTTTTATATCCAATCTAAAATTTATATATTTTTATATCTCATCTAAAATTTATAATATTTTTAATTCACATTATAGCAATTTCTATTATAAATATTTGCTATAAAATTACAATATATTTAATGTACATTTTTTTGTACATTATTACAGACCCCTTTGAAATTAACGTTTTTCCCCTGTTTTTTACATAATTTTACATTTATAAGTGATTTTAAATGGTTTGCAATAGTTTTAAATAATTTTGGATACTCTTGAATAGTCTTAAATGATATTAAATACCCTTAACTCGTTTTAAATAATATTGAATACTTTTGAATAATCCTAAATGATTTTAAATACTCTCAATTCATTTTAAATAATATTGAATATTTTTAAATAGTCCTAAATAATTTTTAATAGTATTGAATAATTTTGGATAGTCCTAAATGATTTTGAATAGTATTAAATACTCTTGAATAGCCTTAAATGATTTTGAATAATATTAAATACTCTTAACTCATTTTGAATAATCTCGAACATAAGTTTATTTTTTATAAATAAAAAAAGATTACGTGGCTACGTCTTACTCTCCCAGGCGGTTGCCCACCAAGT
>OLPZ01000157.1_pt1 | contig 55756 bp, 50 predicted proteins | sample 1672711 | NCBI WGS metagenome assembly OLPZ01 (sample SAMEA3136716, study PRJEB25190) | human gut metagenome
TATAGTTTCGATATGAATGTAGAGCCGTATACGAGACCCGTACGTACGGTTCAATGGGAGGGGCGATAATTCTATTTTATCCCTCTACCCTATCGTCCATTTTAGATACTTTATTAAAAATTAGGTATCCAATCACAAACATGATGGAGAGAGCGGCAACACCTATGTTTTGTTTACCCGTAATCTGTGTTACAACACCAATCAACATAGTTCCTAAAAAGCTAGCGCCTTTACCGCAGATATCAAATAGTCCGAAGTATTCACCACTGGCATTTTCTGGAATGATTTTTGCGAAGTATGATCTAGATAAAGCTTGAATACCACCTTGGAAACATCCAACCGCAACCGCTAATATCCAGAATTCCCATTGTTTATCCAATTGTACGGCAAATAAAGCAATTAAGAAGTATGCGATGATCGCAACCTTAATCAATGAAGCCGTATCTTTTGTTTTGGATAATACAGCGAATGTTAAACTTGCAGGGAAGGCAACAATTTGAGTCAATAATAAAGCCAATAGAAGACCAGTTGTATTTAATCCTAAACTTGTTCCGTAGGCGGTAGCCATATCAATAATTGTATAAACACCATCAATGTAGAAGAAGAATGCGAATAAGAATAAGAAGACTTTCTTTTGTTCTTTTGCCTTCATTAAAGTGTCTTTTAAACGAGCAAACGTATCTAATACAGGATGTGCTTCTGGTTCAATATAGAATTTTTGTTTGTAGCTTTTTACTAAAGGAAGTGTAAATGCTATCCACCATACAGCATTTAAGATGAATGCAATCATCATGGCTGTCTTTAATGTCATTCCCATTTTGTCATACATTAATACGAAGACTAAACTAATAATAAATGGAACAACACTAGCGATATAACCCCATGCATATCCTTTTGAACTTACGGCATCCATTCTTTCTTCTGTAGTAATGTCTGTAAGCATTGAATCATATACGATCAAAGATAAAGAATAGGCAACTTTGGCAGCAATAAATAGGACTAGAAATGCAAACCAAGAAGTTGGAATCCAAAAACAAGCTAATGCTAGTGCACCTAGCATTGCACAAGTTAAGAAGATTTTTTTCTTGTGATCTTTATAGTCAGCCAGTGTTCCAAGAATTGGACCAGCAAGTGCAACAATTAATGTTGAAAGACTTGCTGCATAGCTCCAATAACTTAGGTAGTTGTGTTCGGCTACCCCTTGAGAGCTTGAAAGATAATTAAAATAGATAGGAAGAATTGTCGCGACTAATAAAATAAAGGCAGAGTTTCCCATGTCGTAACAAATCCACTTGAATTCAAGTTTTGTTAATTTGTTTTTCATTTGATTTACCAACTTTCCAAAAATAATTATAACAATCCCATGTATTGAACATGTTAACTATTCGTTAATTTAATGATATATGTTTTGTCTCGAATAATCTACAACAAAGTGAACATATTTTGTAAGTTGTCGTTATTTTCATTTGAATACATGAAAATAAATGAAAAATGAGTATAATAATACTAATAATAAAAAAATGGAGGAGATTATGGGTTATCGTATAGGATTCGACATTGGAAGTACAACAATCAAAGCGGTTGTTTTAGATGAAAATAACCAAATCTGTTATAAAAGTTATGAAAGGCACAAGGCGCAAGTGCGTCAAAAAGCTTTAGATAAATTAGTAGAATTAAAGAAATATACAAAAGAACCATTTAAATTCGCAATCAGCGGATCAGGGGCTTTAGGATTAAGCGAACAAGGAGAATTGCCTTTTGTTCAAGAAGTATTTGCGAGTGCGACTGGAGTTAGTAAATTATACCCGGAAACAGATTGTGCTATTGAACTTGGTGGAGAAGATGCGAAAATTCTTTTCTTTCAAGGAAGCGTAGAACAAAGAATGAATTCAACTTGTGCTGGGGGTACAGGAGCTTTTATTGATCAAATGGCTACCTTATTAAATATGTCTTTGGAAGAAATGAATGAAGCCAGTTTAAACTATCATCGTTTATATCCCATCGCATCTCGCTGTGGTGTGTTTGCGAAAACAGATATTCAGCCATTGATCAATCAGGGTGTGGATAAATGCGATTTATGTGCCAGTATTTTCCAGGCGGTAGTAGATCAAACCATTACTTCACTAGCACAGGGAAGAAAAATTGAAGGAAACATTCTGTTTTTAGGCGGACCACTTTACTTTATGAGTGGATTAAGAAATCGATTTGTTGAAACTTTAAAATTAAGTGATGTACAAGTGAATTGTCCTGACACAGCCATTAACTTTGTGGCTTTAGGAACTGCCATTTGTGCAGATCAAGAATATACATATGATGAATTGTATAAAGTTTTAGAAGATTTGGTGCATGCACCGGCTAAATTAACTGAATCAAAACCTTTGTTTGAAAGTGAAGAAGACTATCAAAAATTTATTGAACGTCATAAATCACATGATGCGAAGTATGCAGATTTAAAAAATTATGCAGGTAAAGCTTATTTAGGAATTGATTCGGGTTCAACGACCACAAAACTCGTTTTACTCGATGAAAATGATGCAATTCTATATGATTCTTATACATCAAATAAGGGAAATCCATTAGATGTTGTATTAGGGGATTTAAAGAAAATTTATGAAACAAATCCAAATATTAAAATCTATGGATCCTACGCGACAGGTTATGGCGAAGAATTAATGCGTCATGCTTTCCATTTGGATGGTGGAATCGTTGAAACAATGGCACACTATACAGCTGCTCGATCTTTCAATCCAGAAGTAGACTACATTCTAGATATTGGTGGGCAGGATATTAAGTGTTTTAAAATTCGTGATGGACACATTGATGATATTGTATTGAATGAAGCTTGTTCAAGTGGATGTGGTTCATTTATTGAAACGTTCGCAAAATCATTGGGGTATGATGCAAAAGAATTTGCGACACTTGGATTAAAATCGAAACACCCTGTTGATTTAGGAACTCGTTGTACAGTGTTTATGAATTCAGGGGTTAAACAAGCCCAAAAGAATGGGGCAAGTATTGAAGATATTTCGGCTGGACTTTGTAAATCTGTTGTAAAGAATGCGTTATATAAAGTTATTCGTGCACAAAATAAGAACGATCTTGGAAAGCATATCGTTGTGCAAGGTGGAACTTTCCAAAATGATTCTGTACTTCGTTGTTTTGAACAAGAACTTAGACTTGAAGTCATTCGACCAAGCATTGCACCTTTAATGGGTGCTTATGGAGCAGCTTTATATGCGAAAAAATTACATCGAACAAGAAGCAATATTTTGAATTATGAACAACTGGTTAAATTTACGCATGAATCACAATCTGTTGCTTGCCAAGGCTGCAACAACCATTGTTCATTGACAATTAATACATTCAATGATGGAACACGCTTAGTTGCAGGAAACAAATGTGAAAAAATGGCGCACAATTTAGATAAAAAAAAGGAAGAATTACCAGACTTATACAAAATCAAAACGGACATGTTGAATGCGCAAAAGAAAAAATTTAAACATGATAAAAAAATTGGTATGCCTTTAGTTTTAAATAACTATGATTTATTGCCTTTCTGGACGCGTTTCTTTGATAGTTTAGGCTACGAAATTGTGTGGTCAACACCTAGTACTAAAGAAATGTATCATTCAGGACAACAAAGTATTCCTAGTGATACGGCATGTTTTCCTGCTAAAGTTGTGCACGGACATATTCAACAATTGATTGATAAAGGTGTGGATGTAATTTTCTATCCATGTATGACCTATAATGTAGATGAACATCAATCGGATAACCATTATAATTGTCCATTGGTTGCCTACTATCCAGAAGTGATTGCGGCCAATATGGATCTTGATAAGACAAAAATTGTATATCCATTCATTAATTTTGATCATGATGCGACTTTTGCAAAGGCCATTCGTATGCATTTTGAAAAGGTGGGTATTTATTTTAGTGAAAAAGATATTATTATTGCGAAAAATGCAGCTACAAATGAGTATGAAGCATTCCATGAACAATTAGTAAAGGAACATCAAAAAGCTGTAGCGTATGCACGCGAAAACAACCATCCAATTATTGTGCTTTGTGGACGCCCATATCATTTAGATCCACTGATTAATCATCAAATGAATCAGTTGTTGACACAACTTGGCTTTGTGGTTGTTAGTGAGGAAAGTGTCCCTCGTCAAAAGAATCATAAAGTGAATGTTTTAAATCAATGGACGTATCATGCAAGACTTTATCAAGCAGCACATTATGTAGTTGAGAATAAAGATATGAACTTAATTCAACTTGTAAGTTTTGGCTGCGGTATTGATGCCATTACAAGTGATGAAGTTCGAGATATATTAAAGGATGGAAATAAATTTTATACTCAAATCAAAATTGATGAAATTGATAATTTAGGTGCGGCAAAAATTCGTTTGCGTTCGTTGAAAGAGGCGATTGGCCAAAAGAAAGGAGTATAAAATTGAGTTTAGAATATACATTATTTAATTCAGATATGAAGAAGGATTATACGATTTTAGTTCCTTCTATGCTTCCTATTCACTTTCGCTTATTGACACCTGTCTTTGCGAAAAGCGGATATAAATTAGAAGTTTTGACAAATGAAGGGGAGCAAGTACGTGAAGAAGGTTTAGCACATGTGCATAATGATACTTGTTATCCAGCGTTGTTGGTTATTGGACAGATGATTGATGCGTTAAAAAGCGGAAAATATGATATGGATCATGTAGCCTGTGCTATTACACAAACGGCAGGAGGATGTCGTGCAAGCAATTATCTTTCTTTATTGAGAAAAGCTTTGGCTATGGAAGGATGGCAACACATTCCTTGTTTATCTGCCAATGCGAATGGTCTAGAAAAAGGCAGTAGCGTTGAATTTACAATGCCTTTGATTCTTCGCATTCTTAATGGAGCTTTATATGGTGATGCTTTAATGTGGTTAAGCAATCAGGTGAAGCCTTATGAACTTGAAAAAGGAGCTACAGATAAGGCGGTAAATCAGTTTATTGATGAATTGATTCCGATGTTTGAACATGGATCTTATAAACAATCAAAGCGTATTTATAGAAAGATGTTGGAAATGTTTAAGGCGATTCCACAAGATCGTACTCAGATAAAGATTCGTATTGGAATTGTTGGGGAAATTTATATGAAATATTCTCCATTAGGTAATCAACACTTAGAAGATTATTTAATTGAAGAAGGCTTTGAACCAGTACTTTCTGGTGTTATGGATTTTGCGCTATATTGTGTAGAAAATTCAATTATTGATTATGAATATTATCATATGCACGAAAAAAATCACTATATATACAATATAGTAAAAGATGTGATTATGCGTATGCAGAAAACATTTAGAGATATAGTAAAAAAAGATGGAACTTTTATTGCACCAGACGATTTTAGTGAAGTCATTGGTAACGGAAAAGCATTTATTAATCCAGGTGTAAAAATGGGTGAAGGTTGGCTTTTAACAGGTGAAGTTGTTTCACTTATTAAATCTGGCGTTAATAATGTGATTAGTGTACAGCCATTCGGTTGTCTGCCAAATCATATCGTTGCCAAAGGTATGGTTCGTAAGATTAAGGATGAATATCCGAAAGCGAATATTGTTGCGATTGATTATGATCCAAGCGCATCAAAGGTAAATCAGGAAAATCGTATTCGATTGATGTTGGCAAATGCCAAGTTAAGTGAAGAAATGAAGGCAAGTATATGATGGAATTTGTATATGCCTATGCTTACTTTGTTTTGTACGCCTTTTTAGGTTGGGTTTGTGAAGATTTATATTGTGGAATTCCCGCAAAGAAATTTATTAACCGAGGCTTCTTTTATGGTCCGTATTGCCCAATCTATGGAGTAGGTGCTTTACTGGTTTTATATCCTTTATTGTTTGTGAAAGATTATCCTATACTGGTGTTTGTTTTAGGTGTCATTATTACGAGTGCTTTGGAATATATTACAAGTTGGGTAATGGATATTTTATTTAAAACAAGATGGTGGGATTATTCGGAAAGATTTATGAATATTAACGGGCGCGTATGTTTGTTGAATTCCACTTTATTTGGCATTATGTCTATTGTGGTGGTTTATATCATTCATCCTGTAATTCAAGATATCGTAATGGATATTCCTTTTACGGCATTGATGAGTTTTTTATCGGCTTTTACAATTGGATTTGGTATTGACTGTGTATTTACTGTACTTGCCTTACTTCGTCGCAAACAAGTATTCCAGAAAGTGCAAGTTCAAATGGAAGCTTTCAAAAAGGATTTCGAAGCCGAAAGTCAATTGCGTGTTCAAGAAGCGCAAGAAGCTTTCCAAGAATGGATGTTGTCTCGTCCTGATTTATCCGAACGTATAGAAGAATTCCAAAGCAGTTTGGACAATTTCTCTTTAGAAGCAAAAAAACATATTTCAAAAGCTTTCCCAGAACGTCGTATTTCTACAGAAATTCGTAATATTGTAGCGGATGGTAAATTAGCACTTGAAAGAAGACGATTAAATGTGAATAAGCAAGCTGAATATTGCGAATTAACAAATATGGTTATGATTCAGGATGAAAAGGGTAATGTGTTAGTTCAAAATAGCAAAAATCCAAATGGATACACATTGCCAACTGGTCATATTGAACTTGGTGAATCATTTGTACAATCAGCAATGCGTGATGTGAAAGAAAAAACTGGTTTAAATGTTGAACAGTTATGTTTGTGTGGAACAAAACAATTTATCTCGAGTGATAATTGCAGACATATTGTTTTTTTATATAAAACAAATGTGTTTAATGGAATCGAAAATGAAGAATCAAAGTGGATTCCACTGTCAAATATTCATGATTATAAGTTGATTTCAGGTTTAAATGATGTTCTAGAAGTGTTTGAAGGAACAAAATATAATGAGCTTTACTATAATGCTCAATATCAATTAAAAAAATATTAGACTTTGTGGTTTACAAGCAAAGTCTTTTTTTGTTATAATAGCTAAGCAGGTTTATGCCTGTTCTCTGCTTCGTAAGAAGCCAAAAGACCAAAGGGAGGTGTACACATGAAAAAATATGAAATTATGTACATTGTGAATGCATCTTTAGATGATGCAGCGTTCAAAACAGTTTCAGATCGTTTACATGCAACAATCACTGAAAACGGTGGTTCAATTGATAAAGTAGATGACTGGGGTGTGAAAGAATTCGCTTACGAAATCGATCACATGAAAAAGGGACACTATGTAGTTATCAATGTAACTGCAAACAATGCAGGAGTTTTCGAATTCCAACGTTTGTCTCGTATCAGCAACAATGTAATTCGTGTTATGGTTGTTAAAACTGAAGGCGAAAAATAATCGAGGTTAAATAAATATGATTAATCGAGTAGTATTGGTTGGGCGTTTGACACGTGATCCTGAATTACGTAAAACGCAAAGTGGAACAAGTGTTTGCTCATTCACAATGGCAGTTGGTCGTCGTGTTTCAACACAAGGACAGCCAGATGCAGATTTTATTAACTGTGTTGCTTGGAATAAAACAGCTGATTTAATGACACAGTATTTACACAAAGGTTCATTGATTGGTTTAGAAGGACGTATTCAAACTCGTTCTTATGACAATCAACAAGGACAAAGGGTATATGTTACAGAGGTCGTCGCAGAAAGTGTTCAATTCTTAGAACCTAAAAATGCACAATCAGGTTATTCAGCTCCAAGCCAGGATTATGGAATGAATCAAGGTTTTGCTCAAAATACATATGCTGCTCCTGTACAGAATGGATATAATCAAAATCCATATTCAAATTCTGTGCAGAATACAAATAATGCATTTGATTCAACATTCAATGCAGATGATTCACTAGATATTGCTAGTGATGATCTACCATTCTAGAAAGGAAGGACTTACTTATGGCATTTAAAAAACAACGTATGGGTCGTAAAAAAGTTTGTTACTTCACTAAGAACAAAATTAAGGAAATCGACTACAAAGACGTAGAATTATTAAAACGTTTCATCAACGCTAACGGAAAAATCATTCCTAGACGTGTGACTGGAACTCGTGCAAAATACCAAAGAATGCTAGCAACAGCTATTAAACGTGCTCGTCAAATGGCTTTGTTACCTTACGTGGTTGACTAATTAGACTTCATATATTGAAGTCTTTTTTTTTATTTTATATAATAGTCGTATGATAAAAACGAAACAAATCACTAAAGGCGCGATGGTTTGCGCTATTTATGGAGCTTTATTATTTTTAAATCAACAGAGTGCATTGATGATTGAATCCAGTGCTTCTTGGATTTTTGCATTTCCTGTACTTATTTATACAGCCATGAGTGGTGTTAAAATGGGTGCATTGGTTACCATATGCATGGGTTTGATGACGATGTTTTTTGGTGGCTTTACAACCTGGTTTTATAGTTGGACCTCATTATTAATTGGATTTATATATGGGGTGGGTGTGTTTAAACATGCTAAGAATATGACTAATTTTATTATCTGCTTTATTCTTTCTATTATAGCTAATTTATGCATTATTCTATTGTGGAGTACTTTGTTTGGCATTGATTTCTATGAAGATTTCCGCTTGATTTCACAATATATTCCTTTCATTAGCTTAAAAGTATTTACATACTTGATGATAGGGTTACTAGGTCTATTACAGGCATTATGTATTCATTTAGTGGCATTAATGGTGTGTTTACGTATGCATATGGACATTATTCCGCCACAACCATTATCTAAGGTACAAAGCCCAAGATGGGTAGGCATAGGTTCTGTTGTGGTGTGGATTGCGTTCTTTTTTGTTCAAAATGTGATAGAATGTCCAACGGGGATCGTTGATTTAGCACAAGTTATTTTCTTTGTGGATTGTATCTTGTTATTATATTTTGGAGTTGTTTATTTTATGAGTTTATGTGTCAAATACCAAAAGAAGAAATGGTCATTTCTTTCTATTTTTGGTGCGTTTGTGCCTGGACTTAATTTATTGTGGATGTTTATGGGAGAGTTGGACTGTCTTTTACAGTTACGAAAAGAATAGAGGTTTTCTATATGAAACAGTTTGAAAAGTGGCGTAGTCTATGCATTACAGGTCTAGCTTTGGGCTTTATGCTATCAATCCTTTTGTTTTTAAAGAAAGAGTATATATATATGATTGCCGCTTTGATTGTATGGATTGTTTTTATCTGTGCTTTCTTTGGCTTTTGGAAATCTTTAAAAGAACATGGAATGAAGACGGAAGTGGATATTTCAAGAGTTTTAGGTAAAGATGCCAAAGATGCTTTGAATTTTGGGGATGTGGGTATCTTAACTTATAACGAAGAATACATTGTAACTTGGGCTTCACCTTTCTTTAAAGAGAAGGGTATTACGTTGACTAATAGTAAATTAACTAGCTGGATCAGTAATATTCGTACTTTGTTTGATGACGATGTGGATATGGTTATTGGAAAATCGGAAGGTCGAATTTACGAAATCACGAGAAAAAGAGATGCTCAAATTTTATATGCAAAAGATATTACAGATTACTATAATATGCGTCAGCAGTATTTGGACAATGAAATAGTGATTGGGTTGTTGCAGTTAGATAACTATATGGAATATCAGTCTTATGAAAATGAAGAAATCATGGCCCAAATCAATACACATTTAAGAGCTGCTTTAGTAACGTGGGCTAAAGATAATAAGATGTTTGTTAGACGTTTACGTTCAGATCGTTTTTTGGTGATTTTGAATAAAGAAATCTTAACGGAAGTACGGAAGCAGAATTTTACTATTTTACAACTTATTAAGGATGAGGCAAATAAATTAGATGTTTCAATTACGTTAAGTATGGCTTTTGCGTATGGATCAAATGATTTTACGGTACTAGATGATATGGTCAATGAATTGATTGAACTCGCACAAAGTCGTGGTGGAGACCAGGCGGCTATTCGTTCAAGTGGAGGAACGGTTCAATTTGTGGGTGGAAACTCAGAAACAAGTTCAACACGTTCTAAAGTTCGTGTACGCATTATGGCACAATCTATTCAAGAAGCTATTATGGAATCGAATCGTGTCTATATTGCAGGGCATGTTATGAGTGATTTTGACTGTATGGGAGCATGTCTAGCTTTATCTAGCTGGGTACATGCGTTAGGCAAGGAAGTATTTATTGTTTTAAAGGATGTTCCTAGAGATGAGCAGCTTCAAGAAATGATGAATTCATTTGTTACTGTCATTCAAGAAAGACATACTTTGATTACTCCAGATGAGGCGATGGATTCTATAGATTATAATAAAGATTTATTGATTATGGCTGATCATGGTATTCCTGCAATATCAAGTGTCAAAGAATTTGTGGATCAATGCAATCGTATCCTTGTGATTGATCATCACAGACGTAGTGATGCGTTTGTTAAGAATACTTTGTTGACATATGTTGAAAGCAGTGCAAGTTCAGCGTGTGAATTAATTGTTGAATTGCTTCAAAATATTCCAAATCATATTCCTATTTATGAAATGGAAGCGACGATTATGTATTTGGGTATTTTAGTGGATACAAATCGTTTTAAAATGCATACGGATGCCCGTACGTTTGAAGCAGCAGCTGCCTTACAAAATTGGGGGGCTAATACAAGTCGTGCTGAAAAAGCTTTGTGTGAAGACTATTTGTATTTCTCTATGAAGAATGCATTGATTCAGCAGGCAAAACCTTACTACAATCATTTTATGATTGCAGCGATTGATGATGAAACATTAGATAAGACGATGATGGCTCAGGTTTCACAAGCCTTATTAATGATTAAAGGCTGTGTTGCTAGTTTTACCATCGCAAAGGTAAAGACAAATCCGAATGCCGTTGCGGTAAGTGCTCGTAGTGATGGGTCTTATAATGTTCAAAAAATTATGGAAAAATTAAATGGTGGTGGCCACTTTAGTGCGGCTGCTGTCGAAAGAGAAGGTGTATCCGTGCAACAGATGAAGGATATGATCTTAAATTGTATAGAGGAGGAACTTAAAAATGAAGGTAATATTGCTTAAAGATATTCGTAAATTAGGAAAGAAAGATGATGTAGTTGAGGTAAGTGATGGCTACGCAAGAAATTTCTTATTTAAGAATAAATCGGCGATTGCGTATACAAAGGGTTCTGCCAAAGTTTTAGATAAACAAATGGAAGAAAGAGCTGAACATGAGGCTGAGTTAAAAAAAGAAGCTGAAGCTTTGAGCGAAACTTTAAAGGGTATTACTTTAGAGTTTACTTTGAGTACAGGTAAAAATGGAGCTACTTTTGGTTCTGTTTCTAGTAAACAAATTGTGGAAGCTTTATCTAAAAAAGGGATTCGTGTAGATAAAAGAAAAATTCAATTGGAACAATCTATCGCATCTTTAGGTGTGACTCGTGTTCCTGTGGATTTATATCGTGGACAAGTGATAGGTGAAATTGTTGTTCATGTAAGTGAAAAGGCATAATATGTCGCGTGAAATGCCTAACGCAGTTTCCTTAGAACAATCAGTGCTTGGCTCTTTGATGGTATATCCTAAAGTCATTCAAGATTGTCAGGAACTCGATCTACATGCAGAAGAATTTTATTTGCCTTCTCATCAGCAGATTTATCAAGCTATCTGTACAATTCATGAAAATGGTCAGCCTATTGATATGAATACGGTGGTCAATCGTTTACAGGAAACAGATCAGTTAGAGTCTAGTCAAGGAGCAGATTATATTATTCGTTTGGCAGACTCAGCTATTTCGAGTGCAACATCAAGATCTTATATTGAAACGATCAAAAACAAGGCACAGCTAAGAAGGTTGATTTATGTTGCGGATAAAATTAGTGAAGAAGGCTATTCATCTGGCGAAGATATTGACACAGTTTTAGATGATGCGGAACGTTTAATTATGGATGTAACTAGACATCGTAGGGGAAGCGAATTTGAATCAAGTGAAGAAATCGTCACTCGTGTCATTAATGAATTAAAAGAGCTTCGTACGATGAAAGGTATAACTGGAATTGAAACGGGTTATGTCTTATTGGATCGTATGACGAATGGTTTTCAGCGAGGCGATTTAATTATTCTTGCAGCCCGTCCTGCCATGGGAAAGAGTGCCTTGGCTTTAAATTTTGCATCTCAAGTTGCGAAACGGAATGAAGGAGCTGTTGCAATATTTTCACTGGAAATGCCTAGTGATTCGATGATGAAGCGTTTAATGAGTTCGGAATCTCAGGTATATTCGGATAAGCTTCGTAGTGGTAAATTGACAAATGAAGAAATGTCTCGTTTATATGAGGCAGGTTCACATTTGAGTGAAAGAAAGATTTATATTGATGACACAAGTAGTATCAAGGTATCTCAGATTTTCTCGAAGTGTCGTAAATTAAAGAGTGAAAATGGCTCTATTTCTTTAGTTGTAATTGACTACTTGCAGCTGATTACGGGAACACGCGCAGATTCTCGTCAACAAGAGGTTAGTGATATTTCGCGTAATTTAAAGATTTTGGCAAAAGAAATGGAATGTCCAGTTATTGCGCTTTCTCAGCTTTCTCGTAAGGTTGAAGAAAGAACGGATCATGAACCGCAATTGTCCGATTTGCGTGAGTCTGGATCAATCGAGCAGGATGCCGATATCGTAATGTTTCTATATCGTAGTAATTATTATGAGAAAGATAAGGAATCGCAAGAAGAAACAGAAGTTGTTGATTTATCTTTGGCAAAACATCGTAATGGTGGCATTGGTAAGATTCAATTGGCTTTTGAAAAGAATATATCTCGTTTTACAAATTTAGAAGCCTCTGGAGATGATATTTATGCGCATTGATTTGTTGTGTAGTGGCTCAAAAGGCAACAGTTGTTTGATTCGTCATGAAAATACGCAATTGTTGATTGATTGTGGTTCAACAAAAAAGTATTTGATGGAAAGCTTTAAAAAGGTTGGAGCTTGTGTTGATGATACAAATGGTGTCTTGATTAGTCATGCTCATTCGGATCATGTTTCGCAGTTAAAACATTTTAAGCATTTGGATGTGTATTCTTATTGTGATTTAAAGGATGCGTTAGATAAACATGATGTAGTACCGAATCAAAAGTTGATTATCAAAGATTTGAGCATTCAATTTCTAGGTTTGTCTCATGATTCGCCACATACAATTGGTTTTGTGGTAGAGTCGGATAAAGAAAAACTTGTGTATGTAACAGATTCAGGTTATGTACCCAATCAAATCAAACCGTATATTGCGAATGCAGACCATTATATCTTTGAAAGCAATCACGATGTGGATCGTTTGATGCATACAAATCGTCCGATGTTTTTAAAACAGCGTATTTTGAGTGATAATGGGCATTTGAATAATGAAGATTCAAGTTTAAATTTAACTTCTTTGATCAATGCGAAGACAAAAAATATTGTTCTTGCGCATTTGAGTGAAGAGGCGAATACGCTAGATCTAGCATTGGATACATTTTCGAATGTACTATTACGAAAGGACTTACATCCTTCTGGAATTGATGTAAGAGCGGCAAAGCAATTTGAAATTTTGACAATTGATTAGAATTGTTTAATGATAAAAAGCAGAATATTCATATAATATAACACTGGAAGTTTTGGAGGATTCCATTTCTTTCAGTGTTTTCTATTATGGACAAGGATGGTATAATTATGGCTATAAAGGTAGGTAATTTAAATGTTAAAAGTTATTGATCATCCGTTGATTAAGCATAAATTAACAGTTATGCGAAAAAAAGAAACGGGAACGAAAGATTTTCGTCAAAACTTAGATGAAATTGGAGGATTAATGGTTTATGAAATCACTCGTGATTTGCCTTTGAAACCAATTGAAATCGAAACACCAATTTGTCAGTACACAGGTTATGAATTGGCTAAAAAAGTCGTGATTGTGCCAATTTTACGTGCTGGACTAGGTATGGTAAATGGAATTCAGGATTTGATTCCAACCGCAAAGATTGCACATGTTGGTATGTATCGTGATGAAGAAACGCTAGAGCCACATACTTATTTTGAAAAATATCCAAAGAACTTAGAAGAAGCAATCACAATTGTTGTGGATCCAATGCTCGCAACTGGTGGTTCAAGTGTAGCAGCAATCGATATGGTTAAGAAGCAAGGAGCTACAAATGTGAAGTTGGTTTGTTTGGTTGGTGCACCTGAAGGTGTTAAAGCAGTTGAAAAAGCACATCCAGATGTAGATGTTTACTTAGCTTCATTAGATGACCATTTAAATGAACATGGATATATTGTTCCTGGTTTAGGAGATGCTGGAGATCGTATTTTCGGTACGAAGTAATTGATGAAACCTTATGCTTTTTCGGGAATGTTATGCACAAGCATGCTCATATTTGGACTTATTGGTTATAATATTGATGGCTGGTTACATACTACGCCTTTATTTGTGATTGTAGGTTTAATGTACAGCATTATTGGTAGTATTATTTTATTAATAAAAAAATCGAGGTAAAGCAATGCAGCAAATGAATAAAAAAATAGTAAAGTATACTTTGATATTTAGTTTATTTTGCTCTTTGGTTTGTGCAGTGATTTTTCATTCTCAAATGATTCAAGTATTTATAGCGGTTTGGATAGGTTGCCTTACAGGTTTAGTGGGGTATCGTAAGATTGTTCAAATGGCTTTAAATATTCCAACAGATGAAATAGCTGGAAAAAAGACAGGTATACAAGAATATATGAAACGATATCTTATGTATGGTCTAGTTTTAGTTATTTGTCAATTAATGGAGTTGCCAATTTTGGCAGTTTTTGTTGGGCTTATGTGCAATAAAGGAGCCATTCTTTTATATGCACTAAAAGAAAAGGAGGATTTCCATGAGTGATGTAAGTGCAATTATCATTCACATTGGAAAGTTCTCTTTACAGATTCAACAATCTATTCTTGTATGGCTTGGAATTTGTGCTTTCTTTGCGTTTTTCTTCTACTTTGCGGGGAAGAAAATTGAAAAACAAGATCCTTCAAAAGCTAGTAAAGGGATTGTGTATATTTGTGAGGAGATCTACAACTTAGTGCTTTACGTAATTAAAGATAACTTAAGGGAAACGACAAAGAAATATATTCCTATGTTTGGCACTTTGATTGTGATGATGATTGTAAGTAACTTGATTGGTTTGATTGGGCTTCAAAATCCAACGAGCAATGTAAGTTTTAATGCGACATTGGCTGTCACAATGTGGTTGATGATCCAAGGTAATGGTATTAAAAAAGGTGGATTATTAGCACGAATGAAAGAGTTGACAGAGCCGATGTTCTTGTTGACACCATTGAATGTCATAGGAGAGTTGGCGCTGCCTATCTCATTAACAATGCGTTTATTTGGTAATATTTTGGCAGGATATATCATTTCTATGTTGGTGTATACATTGATTAAAATGTTGATGCCAATAGGATTGTTAGGATTATTAGTAACGCCATTTTTACATATGTATTTTGATATATTCTCAGGTGTAATTCAGACATATATCTTCTTTACACTAAGCTCGTTCTTCTTAGGACAGCAAGTGGCGATTCAAGAAGATTAATAAATAGGAGGAAAATAAAATGTTTAATGAATTTTTCGTACGTGGTATGGCTTGTTTAGGTGCAGGTATTGCGATGATTGCTGGTTTAGGTCCTGGTATTGGTCAGGGTATTGCAGCTAGTAAAGGTGCAGAAAGCGTTGGTCGTAACCCAGATGCAGCAAGTAAAATTCAATCTATCATGGTATTAGGTATCGCCTTAGCCGAAACAACAGGTATCTATGCTTTGATCATTGCGATTTTATTGATTTTTATCAAAGGTTAATGATTAGGAGAATCGGTAATGATTGACTTTAATATTGACAATTATTTGCGAATTTCATTGACCGATGTTGTTTTAGTTTGTATTTCTACTTTTTTGATTGTAATGTTTGCCAAAAAATTCTTTTGGGAAAAATTACTAACATTAATTCAAAAACGACAAGATTTAATTCAAGAAAATATCGATTCTTCAGTAGCTATTAAAAAGCAGGCTGAAGATGTTAAAGAACAGTATGATGAAAAATTGCGTAATGTGTCGCAAGAAGCTCATACCATTCTCGTTTCAGCTAGAGCACATGCGGATCAAGAAAAACAGCAGATTATAAAAGAAGCAAATGACGAAGCTTTGCGTATTAAGAAAAACGCAAATGAAGATATTGAACGTCAGAAGCGTGACGCTCAAAAAGAAATGAAAAAAGCAATTAGCGATGTCGCATTAAGCGCAGCTAGTCAGTTGATTAAAAAAGAAATGGATGAAGAAACACAGAAGCAGTTTGTGGAAGATTTTATTGAACAGGCAGGCGATAAACAATGGTAGATTACACGCCTTATGCCCAGGCTCTATTTGAATTAGCACAAGATTCAAAGCAAGAAATGGCTTGGATGTCAGAGCTAAAGCAAGTAGCGCAAGTGATTACTTCAGTACCAGAATTAAGCAAGATTCTAGCACATCCAAGTATTCCTCGAGTAAAGAAAAAGGAAATCATCCAAACAGCTTTCGAATCCGAATTAGATACAACTGTATTTCGTTTCTTGCTTGTGCTAAATGAGCATAATGAACTTTCTCATCTTGATAAAATCAGTGATGCGTATGAAGAGTGTTATCGAAAGAAACATAGAATTGAAATCGTTAAAGTAACGAGTGCATCAAAACTAGATGAAGATCAATTATCAAGATTGAAAGAGATGTTAGAGAAAAAAATGAATAAGACACTTGAACTTGAAGTACAAGTGGATCCAGCTTTGATTGCAGGTATTAAAGTACAGGCAAATGATTTAGTGATGGATAATACGGTCATTGCGAAGATTGAAGCAATGAAGGAAGCAATTAATAGATAAGCAGGTGATATGATGAGTTTAAATCCAGCAGAGATTTCAAAATTAATCAAAGCTCAAATTCAAAGTATCGACCAGGATCTTGAAATGAATGAAAGTGGTACTATCCTAACAGTAGGTGATGGTATCGCAACGGTATATGGATTGAAAAATGCCATGATGAGTGAATTGTTGTTATTCCCTCACGATGTATATGGTATGGTCATGAACTTAGAAGACGAACAAGTAGGTGTCGTATTACTAGGTGATAATTCCGATATCAAAGAAGGAGACGTCGTAAAACGTACAGGTCACATCATTGAAGTTCCAGTTGGTGATAGTTTGATGGGTCGTGTTGTCAATGCATTAGGACAACCGATTGATGGTTTAGGTGAAATCAAAACAGATAGAACACGTCCAGTAGAACGTGTGGCCCCAGGTGTAATGACAAGAAAGAGTGTATCGGTTCCATTGCAAACGGGTTTAAAAATTATTGACTCTATGATTCCAATTGGTCGTGGACAACGTGAGTTGATCATTGGTGACCGTCAGACTGGTAAAACAGCAATCGCAATCGATACGATTTTGAATCAAAAAGGTCAAAATGTAAAATGTATTTATGTAGCGATTGGTCAAAAGGCAAGTACTGTAGCTCAAATCGTTGAAAAATTAAAACAACACGGAGCTATGGAATATACTACGATCGTAGCGGCTACTGCATCTGAAGCAGCGCCATTACAATATATTGCACCTTATGCAGGTTGTGCAATGGGTGAAGAATGGATGGAAAACGGAGAAGACGTATTAATTGTTTATGATGACTTATCAAAACATGCCGTAGCTTACCGTACACTGTCTTTACTTCTTCGTCGTCCTCCTGGACGTGAAGCGTATCCTGGAGATGTATTCTACTTACATTCACGTTTATTAGAGCGTGCTGCACGTTTAAATGAGAATTATGGTGGTGGATCTTTAACAGCTTTACCAATTATTGAAACACAAGCCGGAGATATCTCTGCCTATATTCCTACAAACGTAATTTCAATTACGGATGGACAGATTTTCTTGAAAACAGATATGTTTAATGAAGGCGTTCGTCCAAGTGTAGATAGTGGTTTAAGTGTAAGTCGTGTAGGTAGTGCTGCACAGACAAAAGCTATGAAACAGGTTTCTGGTTCATTAAAGCTTGAACTAGCTCAATATCGTGAAATGGAATCTTTTGCGAAGTTTGGTTCAGATTTGGATACGAGTACAAAAGATGTATTGGATCATGGTGCAAGATTAACTCAATTATTGATTCAAAAACAATATTCACCATTAACAGTGCCTGAACAAGTATTATCTTTGTATGCTGCAAAAAATGGATATTTAAAACCTGTTGAAGTGGACCAAGTCGGTGAATTTGAACAAGGAATGTTGGAGTATGTACATCGTGAATATCCTTATGTTTTAGATCAGATTGAAATGAAAAAGGCAATTGACGATGAATTAGAAGCGGATATTAAGAAGTCTTTGGATGCATACGCAAAACAATATGCACTAGAAAAGGGTGCGCAACATGGCACAGAGTAGACAAGCTATTCAGGCCCGAATCAGTTCCGTTAGTTCAACTAAAAAAATTACAAAAGCAATGCAGCTGATTGCTTCAAGTAAATTAACTAGACAAAGACAAATTATGGAAGAAAACCGTAGTTATGCACAAGGTCTTCAAGAACTGTTCACAATGGTACTTCGTAGTGCTGGAGATGATTCTATGTATTTAAATGAGAATCAAGGAAAGCCAAGCTTTATCTTTGTGATCACAAGTGATATGGGACTTTGTGGTGGCTACAACGCAAACGTGTATCGTATGATACAAGATGAGTTTTCTGAAAAGGATCATGTAGTTATGATAGGGATTCGTGGTTCTGCATGGATTTCAAAAAGAAACTACAACGTTAAAAATGTATTAAGTGATCTTGACGAGGATGATGTATATGATGCTTTATCGAAATGTATGCAGGATGCATTAGACTTGTTTGAAAAGAAAGAAATTTCAAAAATTCAAATTTTATATACGCACTATAAGAACACATTGACATTTGTTCCTACTTTAGAAACGGTTTTACCTGTTTCTAAGCCTCAGGAAGAAAAGAAGTCAGGTATGCATGCGGATATGATTTTTGAACCAGATAAGGAAACCATGTTACAAAACATGATTCCTATGGTGACAAAATCAATCCTTTATTCTCGTTATCTAGAGAGTAAAACAAGTGAACAGGCTTCTCGAAGAATGGCAATGGAGAGTGCAACTGACAATGCAGAAGAATTGCAGGATAATCTTGAACTTGCATATAACCGTGTACGTCAAGGAGCTATCACGCAAGAAATCACTGAAATTGTCGGTGGTGCAAATGCACTTTCATAAAGGAGGGTAAACATGAGTCAAAATATTGGAAAAGTCGTTGAGATCATTGGTCCGGTTGTGGATATTCAATTTTCACAAAATAATTTACCAGATTTATTAACGGCAATTGAAATTGAACGCCCAAATGAAGAAAATCTAATTGTAGAAGTCGAACAAGATATCGGTGCTGATAGAGTACGTTGTATTGCGATGGGAAGTACAGATGGTTTGGTTCGTGGTATGGATGCCATTGATACTAAAAAACCAATTCAGGCTCCTGTCGGAGAAAATGTATTGGGTCGTATGTTTAATGTTTTGGGTAAACCAATTGATGGTTTAGGTGATGTAGATGCTCAAACTATGCCAATTCATAGAAAGGCACCAGCATTTGATGAACAAAGTACAACAAGCGAGCCATTGGAAACAGGTATTAAAGTTATTGACTTACTATGTCCTTATGCAAAGGGTGGTAAGATTGGATTGTTCGGTGGTGCCGGAGTAGGTAAAACCGTATTGATTCAAGAGTTGATCCACAATATTGCCAAAGAACATGGTGGTAAATCCGTTGTAGTAGGCGTTGGAGAAAGAACTCGTGAAGGAAACGATATGTATCACGAGATGAAAGACAGCGGCGTATTAGATAAAACAGTATTGGTTTATGGACAGATGAATGAAAGTCCAGGAGCCAGAATGCGTGTTGGATTAACTGGTCTAACAATGGCAGAATATTTCCGTGATGTAGAACACCAGGACGTATTATTGTTTATTGATAATATCTTCCGTTTTACACAGGCAGGATCTGAAGTTAGTGCCTTATTAGGACGTGTTCCTAGTGCTGTAGGATATCAGCCTACATTAGCTACAGAAATGGGACAGTTGCAAGAAAGAATCACATCAACAAAAGATGGCTCTATCACTTCTGTACAGGCTATTTATGTGCCTGCGGATGATTTGACTGACCCAGCTCCAGCAACAACGTTCTCTCACTTGGATGCAAAAACGGTATTAGACCGTGACATTGCGGCATTAGGTATTTATCCTGCCGTAGATCCACTTGAATCAAGTTCACGTATTTTGGATCCACTTGTAGTTGGTGAAAAGCACTATAAAGTAGCGCGTGGAGTTCAAAATATTCTACAGAGATATAAAGATTTACAGGATATCATTGCCATCTTAGGTATGGATGAATTAAGTGAAGAAGATAAGAAAGTTGTTAACCGTGCACGTCGTGTTCGTAACTTCTTGTCTCAACCATTTAATGTTGCTGAAGTATTCTCTGGTATTCCTGGAAAATATGTACCTTTGGAAGATACAATTCGCAGTTTCGAACGCTTATTAGCAGGTGAATTTGATGATCTTCCAGAACAAGCATTCATGTTTGTTGGAACAATTGAAGAAGCACAGGAAAAAGCTAAAAAAATGGCTGGTGAATAGTCATGATTGCTTTTAAAGTAGTAACACCAAAAGGCGAATATTTAAAGCAGGAAGTCAAAAGTATCCATGTAAAGACGGTGGTTGGAGAAACAACAATTTTACCAAATCACATGCCTATCTTTGCATCTTTGGTACCTTGTAAGCTTGTTTTGAAAAACGAAAATGATGAAGAAGAAATCTTTGCGATTTCTGGTGGCTTTTTACAATTCAACAAAAATGAAGGCATGATTCTAGCTGATGCGATTGAAGGAAAAAAAGATATCGATCTTGAGCGTGCAAAAAAATCAATGGAACGTGCTAAAGAGCGTTTAGAGAAAAAAGATTCAAATACAAATCTAAAAAGAGCTCAGTTATCATTGGAAAGAGCAATTAATAGAATTCATGTATATGGCGAGTAATCCTCGCCATTTTCTTTTATTAAATTTTAGCAAAGTTGTTGCATCAGTGCTAAAAATGAGTATAATAGTATTTAGCAGTTAGAATAGCTAAGTGCTAAAAGGAGGATGAATTATGTTACAACCTTTACATGATTATGTTTTATTAAAGAAAGAGAAAGAAGAGAAAACTACGGCAAGTGGAATCATTTTGACAAGTGGAAAAGAAAAGTCAAAGCTTGCAGTTGTCGCAAGTATTGGTGCAGATGTTAAAGATGCTGGATATTCTTGTGGAGATAAAGTTTTATATAAAGAATATTCAGGAACTACAATGAAGATTGATGATGAAGAATTCATTGTCATCAAAGATGAAGATATCATTGCAGTAAGTAAGTAGTAGGAGGTAATGAATTATGGCTAAAGAAGTACGTTTTTCAAAAGATGCTCGTGAATCCATGTTAAGAGGTGTTAACACATTAGCAAATGCAGTTCGTGTTACTTTAGGTCCTAAAGGACGTAATGTTGTTCTTGAAAAGGAGTATGGATCCCCATTGATCACAAACGATGGTGTAAGTATTGCTAAAGAAATTGAATTGGAAGATAAGTTTGAAAATATGGGTGCTAAATTGGTATATGAAGTTGCCAATAAGACAAATGATACAGCTGGAGACGGAACAACAACAGCTACAATTTTAGCTCAAAGTATGATTGAAAATGGTTTACGTCAAGTGGATCGTGGAGCAAATCCCGTGTTGATGCGCGAAGGTATCGAAAAAGCAGCTAAGGCTGTGAGCGAGTATATCTTGTCCGTATCTAAGAAAGTAGAAAGCAGTAAGGATATTGCGAATGTTGCGACAATTTCATCTGGATCGGAAGAAATTGGTAAGATTATTGCGGATGCGATGGAAAAAGTTGGTCGTGATGGTGTTATTTCAACAGATGATTCAAAGGGATTTGAAACAGAACTTGAAATCAGTGAAGGTATGCAGTATGACAAGGGCTATGTTTCTCCATATATGGTGAGTGATCGTGAAAAAATGGAAGCTACAATGGAAAATGCTTATGTATTAGTAACGGATCAAAAGATCACAAACATTCAGGAAATCTTACCTTTACTTGAACAATTGGTTCAGGCAAATCGTGCGTTATTGATTATTGCGGAAGATTTAGAAAATGAAGTAGTTTCTACTTTGGCATTAAATAAACTTCGTGGAACATTCAATGTAGTTGCGACTAAAGCGCCAGGCTTTGGTGACAACCAAAAAGAAATGTTGCAAGATATTGCGATTATGACAGGTGCTAAATTCTATTCAAAAGATTTGAATATGGAATTAAAAGATATGCAGTTATCGGATTTGGGTACAGTTAAAAAGATTGTTGTCACAAAAGATAATACAACAATGATTGGTGGAGCTGGAAGTAAAGAAGATGTGGCTGCTCGTGTAGCTGAAATTGAAGCACAAATGGAAAACACTACAAGTGATTATGATAAGAAACGTATGGCAGAGCGTTTAGGTAAATTATCAAATGGTGTTGCGATCATTAAAGTGGGTGCTGCAACTGAAAGTGAATTGAAAGAAAAGAAACTTCGTATTGAAGATGCGTTGAACTCAACTCGTGCTGCTGTTAGTGAAGGTATTGTAGTTGGTGGTGGAGCTTGTTTAGTAAAGGCATATGTTGCTTTGAAAGATGAAGTAAAATCTGATGTAGTTGATGTACAAAAAGGTATTAAAGTTGTATTTGATGCATTGTTAGCTCCAATTGCACAGATTGCTGATAACGCTGGATATAATTGTGAAGAGATTGTTGAAAGACAAAAAGAAGCAGGTGAAAATGTAGGATTCGATGCAAAACATGGTGAATGGGTCGATATGATTGAATCTGGTATTATTGATCCTACAAAGGTAACTCGTAATGCATTGATGAATGCTTCTAGTATTTCAGCCTTGTTCTTAACAACAGAAGCTGGAGTCGCTAAAATTGATAAAGAAGAACCTGCACCTGCAATGCCTCAGGGAATGTATTAATAGTCGATTGAATAGCTAAGGTTTTGATAACTTTAGCTATTTTTTTGTGCAAAGAAAGCTTTTGAAAGTAATGTAAACTGTAAATATGGATGTAAAATAAGTGTAAAAAATGTAAAAAAGACTTGAAAACGTTTTCCGCTTGCGCTATTATATCTGTACAACTCGAGGGAGGTATAGATTATGAAAGGTAAATTATTAAAAACGTTTGCTTCTAGTGCAGTCGCATTAAGCATGTTAGTCGGATGTAGTTCAGGAAGTGGAACTGCTGCGACTGAATTAAAAGAAGGAGATACAGTCAAGATTGGTTTGAACTATGAATTGTCTGGTGCTGTAGCTTCTTATGGTCAAGCTGAGTATAAAGGGGCAACGCTAGCTATCAAAGAATATAACGCAAACAAGGATTCAAAATATAAAATTAAAGCTGTCAAAATGGACAATAAAGGAGATGCTAGTGAATCTACTTCAGCAGCTACAAAATTGATGACTGAAGATGGTGTAGCTTTTGTGGTTGGACCTGCAACTTCAGGTGCTTCTATTGCGACATATCCAGTAGCGGATCAAAACCAAGTTCCAGTCATTTCACCATCTGCTACTCAGGTAGATGCAACAATGAATGGGGATTCTCCTTATGAATATGCGTTCCGTATTTGTTTCGAAGATTCATATCAAGGTAAGGCAATGGCTAAATTTGGATATGAAAATTTAGGAAAGAGAAAGGCTGCAATTATCAATGAAGTTAGTGATTATGGAAAGGGTCTTACTAAAGTATTTACACAAAAATTTGAAGATTTGGGTGGAGAAGTTGTAGCTACTGAAAGTTATAATGCTAAAGATACTGACTTTGCAGGTATTATCACGAAAGTAAAAGATAAAGGAGCCGATGTACTATTCATTGCTGGTTACTATTCAGAAGCTGGATTAATTATTAAACAAGCTCGTGAAGCTGGTATGGATTGCACAATTTTAGGTGCTGATGGATTTGAATCAGAAAAATTAGCAGAACTTGCTGGTAGTGAAAATTTAAATAACTGCTACTATTCAACTGCTTATACTACAGTTAACGCAAGTGATGAATTAACTGCATTTGTAGATGCATATACTAAAGAATATGGAGAAGCTCCAAATATGTTCTCTGCATTAGCTTATGATGCTACTAACTTAGGTTTACAAGCTTTAGAAAAAGCAGGTAAAACAGGTGCAGATCTACAAAAGGCTATTGCGGATACTAAATTTGATGGTTTAACTGGTTCATTCACGTTTGATAAGACACATTCACCTAAAAAGTCTGTATTAGTTGTTAACTTAGTAGATGGTGTTCAAACGGAAGCCGTTTCAGTAGATCCAGATAAATAAGTCTTTGTTCAAAGGGGGAACAATTCCCCCTCTTTTTTAATAAGGAGGTTAATATGACAGCTTTTTTACAACAACTAGTCAATGGTCTATCCTTAGGAAGTATTTACGCATTGATTGCCTTAGGATATACCATGGTTTATGGAATTATTAAATTGATCAACTTTGCACATGGAGATGTCTATATGTTAGGAGCTTATTGTGCATTTTTGATTACAACTTATTGTGGTTTAGGGTTTATTCCTGCACTATTCATTTCAATGATTTTCTGTGGTGTTGTAGGTGTATTGATTGAGCGCATCGCATATAAGCCACTTCGTCATGCGACTCGAATTACCGCATTGATTACGGCAATTGGTGTAAGTTATGTCTTGGAGTATGCAACACAATATATCATGGGTAGTGAAGTAAGAACGTATCCTAAATTATTAACGAGTGCATCATTTCATTTAGGACCTGTCACAATTACGATGCAACAAGTCTATATTTTTGTCATTACTGTTATTTTAATGGTTGTTTTGCAGTTTATTGTTCAAAAGACAAAAATGGGCCGTGCCATGCGCGCTGTAAGTGTTGATGAAGATGCTGCACGTTTAATGGGTATCGATGTGGATAAAACAATTTCATTTACATTCCTTTTAGGGTCAGCTTTAGCAGGTGTTGCCGGCGTTTTAGTTGGAATTTATTATAATTCAATCAATCCTTTGATGGGGATGACACCAGGATTAAAAGCATTTATTGCTGCAGTATTTGGAGGTATTGGAAGTATTCCAGGTGCTATGATTGGTGGATTATTTATTGGGATTGCTGAAACTATGGTTACCGCTTATGGTAGTTCTTTGTATAAAGATGCGATTGTCTACATTATATTGATTTTGATTTTGATCTTAAAACCAGCTGGTTTATTAGGTAAAAACGTTAGAGAGAAGGTGTAAGTCATGCGTAAAGAATTATTGAATAAGGCAAATCTTGCTTGGCTTTTACTTTCTATTGTGTCTTTTGTAGTTTTATCCATTTTAATGAAGGTTGGAATTATTGGATCTTATTATTCCATCACTCTATATAATATCTTTATTAATATTATTTTAGCTGTTTCTTTAAATTTAGTTATTGGTGTATGTGGCCAGTTTTCATTAGGACATGCTGGATTTATGTGTATTGGAGCATATTGTGCTGGTATTATGGTAAAAATGATGCCAAATATGACAGGTTTAGCTATTGGAGTATTGATTGGCTTTGCACTTTCAACCATTGTAGCTTTGATTGTCTCTATTCCAACATTGCGTTTGAAAGGGGATTATTTGGCAATTGCGACTTTGGGGTTTGCGGAAATTGTACGTATCCTAGTGCAAAATATGGAAATCACAAATGGAGCGGCCGGATTAAATGGAATTCCTAAATTAACTACATTTCCATTGTTGTTTGTATGTGCCGTTATTGCTATTCTAGTTGTTTGTAACTTTACACATTCCGCTCCAGGAAGAGCCTGTTTATCGATTCGTGAAGATGAAATTGCTAGTGAGGCAATGGGTATCAATACGACAAAGTATAAAGTGATTGCATTTGTGATTGGAGCATTATTAGCTTCATTAGCTGGTGCATTGTTCGCATGTAATTTCTATGTAATCAAACCGGATCAATTTACTTTTAATAAGTCAATTGACATCTTGGTTATGGTCGTATTTGGCGGTATGGGCTCTATGACATCAAGTGTTTTAGCAGCTGTTGCGATTGGTATTATCAATGTCGTTTTGGCAAACTTTTCAGAAATACGAATGATTATTTATGGTTTGGCACTAGTTGGAATTATGATTTTTAAACCGACAGGTATCTTAGGAACTAAGGAATTATCTTTTAAAAAGTTATTTGATAAGCGAAAGGAGAAATCTGCATGAAAACTATTTTAAATGTTAAAAATCTGACAAAGAATTTTGGCGGTCTTTGTGCAGTCTCTAATGTATCAATGACAATCAATGAAGGGGAACTTATTGGTTTGATTGGACCGAATGGTGCTGGTAAAACAACATTATTCAACTTGTTGACAGGTGTATATGAACCAAGCAGTGGTTTGATTGAGTTAATAGACCAGAATAAAAGTATTCAGATTGGTGGATTGAAGCCGTATAAAATCACAAATCTAGGAGTTGCGCGAACTTTTCAAAATATTCGTTTATTTAAATCAATGACAGTCTTAGAAAATGTTAAAGTTGCGATGCATAAAAATATTCGTTATGGAACATTAGCAGCAATTTTGCGTTTGCCTACGTATTATAAAGAAGAGAAGTGGGTCGAAGAAAAGGCGGAAGAATTATTAAAAGAAGTGGGATTGTATTCTTTAAGAAATGAACTGGCGACAAATCTTCCATATGGTAAACAAAGAAGATTAGAGATTGCACGTGCTTTGGCAATTCAACCAAAAATTCTTTATTTAGATGAACCTGCGGCAGGTATGAATCCGCAAGAAACAAAAGAGTTAACAGAATTGATTGATCATATTCGAGAAAAATATAAATTAACTGTAATCCTGATTGAACATGATATGTCTTTAGTTATGAAGATTTGTGAGCGTATTTATGTCTTGAACTATGGTAAAATGATAGCGAATGGTACGCCTGAAGAAATTAAACAAAATGAGTTTGTAGTCAAGGCATATTTAGGAGAGGAGATCTAGTATGGCAATGTTAGAAATAAAAGATCTTCACGTACATTATGGTGTAATTGAAGCTTTAAAAGGTATCAGTTTAGAAGTAAATGAAGGTGAGATTGTTGCGTTGATTGGTGCTAATGGAGCTGGAAAAACGACAATGATGCAGTCCATTAGTGGCATTGTAAAAAAGACGAGTGGCGATGTCATGTTCTTAAATGAGTCAATTATGAAGGCAAATCCTAAACATATTGTTGAAATGGGTTTAACACAGGTGCCAGAAGGTCGTCGTATTTTTACAGGAATGAGCGTATATGAAAACTTGATGATGGGAGCTTTTTTACGAAAAGATAAGGATGGAATCAAACGCGATTATGAAAAGGTTTGTGAGCAGTTTCCTATCTTAAAAGAACGTATGAATCAGGATGCTTCTACTTTATCTGGTGGTGAGCAGCAGATGTTGGCTATGGGGCGAGCACTAATGGCAAAACCTAAATTGTTGCTTTTAGATGAACCGAGTATGGGGTTAGCTCCTATTTTAGTTAAGGAGATATTTAACATCATCGAAGAAATCAATAAAGCAGGTACTACGGTTTTATTAGTTGAACAAAATGCTAAGATGGCATTATCAATTGCGCATCGTGCCTACGTTTTAGAAACAGGTAAAGTTGTAATGTCAGGTACTGGTGAGGAATTGGCAAAGAGTTCGGATGTTCAAAAGGCATATCTAGGAGGATAATAAAGTATGTTTAAAGTTAAGGATTATATGACAAAAAATGTTATATGTGCTGAACCAGATGCAACGATTTCACAAATCATTGATTTAATGAAAGAAAAGGGAATTCACCGTGTTCCTGTTGTTGAAAAAGGAAAACTTGTTGGATTGATTACAGAAGGTATGATTTCTAATTCGGGTACAACGAATGCGACAAGCCTAAGCATATATGAATTAAATTATTTATTGTCAAAAACGACTGTAAGCACAGTGATGGTAAAAAAAGTCATTTCTGTCGATGAAAATGAATTGATGGAATATGCAACACAGAAAATGTTGAAAAACAACATTGGATGTTTGCCGGTCACAAATGCTTCTGGCGAAGTTACAGGTATTGTAACGCAGAATGATGTGTTTAAATGTTTCTTGAATGTTCTTGGATGGGATGAAGTGGGTTCAAGAATTACGGTTGCCGTAAAAGATGAAATTGGTGCGATTGGTAAGTTGTCGGAAATTTTTGTTGAAAATAAAGTGAATATCAATCATATTGGCGTGTATTCTTTTGAGGATGGAATTGCCAATCTGGTTATTCGTTGTGATACTATTGAACCAGATGATTTACAAGCAGATTTAGAGCGTAAAGGCTATAAAGTATTAGAGTGTTTCGTTCGTGATAAATAGAAAAAAGGTCTAATTCACATGAATTAGGCCTTTAAGCTTTTTCTGGCACAACTACGGCTAATCCGCCAAGTGCACTTTCTTTTAGTTCAATTGGAAGTTTCTTTCCTGTTAGATTCATGGTTTGGACAACCATATCAAAACTAACACGATTCTTTTTTACGTTACGTAAATATTTGGCAAGTCTTGCGGCATCTACACTTCTTTGGGCAGCTACTGCATTTCTTTCAATACAAGGAATCATTACGTATCCGCCAACTGGATCGCATGTAAGTCCTAGATGGTGTTCTAATCCAATTTCAGCAGCACATTCGATTTGTTCGTTATTTTGAAGTTGACAATAAGCGACAAAAGCAGCGCCCATAGAGCAGGCAGCACCAACTTCTGCTTGGCATCCAGCTTTGGCACCTGAGATGGTTGCGTTTGTCTGAATTAGATTTCCAATCAATCCAGCGACTTTAAGTCCTTGGATAATTGTCTTTTTAGGATAATTTTGATCGTAATAGAAATGATATACAAGACTGGGTAGAACGCCACAGCTACCCATGGTTGGAGCTGTTACGACAATGCCTCCGCTTGCGTTTTGTTCATTGGCTGCATAGGCATAACTACTTAATAATAAACTGTTTTTGTCTTGGATATCGTTACAGCTTTGTGCCGACTGATGTAAGGCATGCGCTACACGGTCAATTTTCAAGCTCCCAGGTAAAACACCAGTCTTCTTTAATCCGGTATTTACTGTTTTCAACATTTGTTTAAAGATTTGATTCATGTAAGAGTCAAAATCAGAATCTTCCACTTCATCGATATATTGGTCTAAACGTAAATGACGTTCATTACAATAAACTTGAATATCATCCATTTTTGTGTGTGGATAAATCTCTGGGTCTACATTTCCTTTTTTTCCATCGATTTCGATTTTTCCACCACCAATAGATACGAATGTATGTTCTGCAATTTTTGTATCCTTGTCAAAAACTTCAATGATCATTGTGTTTGGATGTTCAACAGGGGTTTTCATATCAAAAATGATCTCGCATTTGCTAGTGCCTAACGTTTTTAATATGATTTTGTCTGTAAGGTGCCCTTTTCCCGTAAGTGCTAAAGAACCAAATAATGTGATTTTGAAGTTTGTAGCTTCTGGATACTGTTCATTGATATATTTAGAAGCCATCATTGGGCCAAATGTGTGTGAACTGCTTGGACCAGGTCCGATTTTATAAATTGTCTTAATACTTTGCATGTTATTTTCCTCTCAGAATCTTAATATATTATATTGTATTTTTTGAAAAAGGGATATTAAAAAATTATATATTTATTAATAATTATTAAGATTTGATTGTGCTAAAATAGATGGTGCTTAAAGTAAGCATCTAAGGGGATATGTAGATATGAAAAAAGAAGACGGACGTTTAAGGGGAATGGACGGATTGCGTGGGGTTGCGATTATTGCGATTACACTATTCCATATGTTTCCAAGTGTTTTTAGAGGTGGATACTTAGGAGTTGTGTTATTCTTTGTATTAACTGGATTCTTGTTGGTGGTATCAGCAAAGAAGAAGATGGATCAAAAAGAGTTTTCGTTGCGTGATTACTATCTTGCCAGAATCAAAAGAATATACCCACCATTACTTGTGATGGTATTTACTACATTGGGAATCTATTTTATTTTGGCTAAGGATGCATTGTATAACATGAAAATGCAGGTGTTAAGTATTTTGGCTGGTTTCAATAACTGGTGGCAAATTTCGCAAAGTATTGATTATTTTACGCGTATTGCGAATACTTCGCCATTCTCGCATTTATGGTTTTTATCTATAGAGATGCAGTTCTATGTGATTTTTCCATTATTATTGTTTGGAATGTATAAATTGAAAGATAAAAAAGGAGAATCATTCACAATTAAAACTATGCTTGGTGTAACAGCTGGCTTTGCGCTTGTGATGCCAATTCTATATTTATGTAGAGTGAATGTCACAAGACTGTATTATGGAACGGATACGCGAATTTATTCATTGTTTGCGGGCATGCTTCTAGGCTGGATCTATACAAAAGGGGAAGCGACTAAAAAGAATTTTTATACCTCAATTGGGTTGCTTGGAGTGTTTGTGATTTCATGCTTTATTTTTGATGGACGAATGCCAGTTGTTTATTTGTTTGTACTCGCATTAATGACGGTTATATCTTTGTATATTGTCGAAAGAACGGCAGATAGTTCAATCTCATTGGATGTTCCAGTGTTAAAGTGGATTGGTCAACATAGTTATGAAATTTATTTATGGCAATATCCAGTTATTTATTTATTTCAATATAAAGATTGGAATACAAATTTTGTGATCTATTTGTTTGAGCTTGTGATATTGATTTTGTTAGTTGTGTGGTCAAACTATTTCTTGAAGGTATTTAAATATAAACAAATTAAACCTAAATTTCAAAAAGCCGTGTTGGCTTGTGGAATCGTGGGGTTTGTATTTCAGACCACAGGTGTTATTGCTTTAGCAACTTCAAAAAAAATAGATTCAGCAGAATTGCACAAGCGGATTGCAGAAAATGAAAAAGCAATAGAGGAAAATAAGAGAAACGCAAAATCGGATGGTAGTGTTGAAAAAGGTAAAGTGGATGACTATGCTTCGAGTGGAAACTCACAGAAAGTATCGGACAAAGGATTGTTTTGTTTAGGGGATTCTGTCATGTTGTCGGCATATACAAATATTCAAGATATTTATCCGGATGCAACAATAGATGCAGCTGTTTCAAGACAAATATATCATGCTCTAGACATTTTAAGTTGGTATCAGTCTCAAGGAAATATTCATAATACAGTTGTGATTTCGCTTGGAACAAATGGTGTTTTGGATGAGAATACAGTTGAACAACTGTTAGAAATAATTGGTAAAGATAAGTCTATATTCTGGGTCAATGTGTATGCGCCTGGAGTTGAATGGGAAGCTAGCAACAATAAATATCTGAATGAATTGGCTAAAAAACATTCAAATGTCACAATTATAGATTGGAACTCTTATATTTCTAAGCATACAGATTTATTAGAAGCAGATGGAATTCATCCGATTGAAGAGGGCGCTGATGCATATGCTCATTTAATTCAAGAAAAAATTAATGAGGTTATGCAAAAACAAAAAGAGATTGAAAAAAAAGCGAATAAATAAAAGACTGCAGAGGAATTAATCTTCTGCAGTTTCTTTTATATACGAATCTAAATCATTTGGAAAATTGATTTTATTTAATTTTTTGATGCTAAGTTCGATTGAAATATCAATATCTGCACTTGCTTTATTTACGGTTTGTTTACCTGTAAAGCTTAAAATCATGTGTGAGATTTTTTTGTTTTTGATAGTTGCTTCAAGCGTTGCATCATCTAGTTTTATAGATCCCATATTATCTAGAAGGGTGGCTAATTTAGATGTGTTGATTTTAAATGTATATGTATCATTTTCTTTTTTAGAGGAATCAAATAATTCGCATAATTGATCGTTAGTTAAATCTAGAAATGGGTTGTATGTATTTAATTTTGAATTTTTTTTAAGTCCGATCTTATCGACTGTACTTTGGGTTTTTGTGCCCATAGAATTTAAATATGTTTTTCCATCTTTAATGTAAAAGTTTAAAAAATTATCTTTCACATGATCGCCTGCAACTAAACCTATTGAAGTAGCAACTTGTAGATCTTCTTTTTGAAGAATTTGTGCATCAATATTCATTTTTGAATCTTTCATATCCAATGTTCCACTGATTTGGGCACTTTTTAGATTTAATGTATTACCTAATGCATCAAAGAATGTAAGGATGTCATCATTGTTTTTTGAGCTTGAACATCCTGCAAGGCTAAGCGATAAAAAACAAGTTATAATTAGGGTTAAAAATTTTTTCATTCGGAACTCCTTTAAACGTTTATATTGTATGCACAATTAAAGGGGATGTCAAAATAGACAAATGAAAAAGCACTTACTTTGTGCAGGTGCTTAAAAAGGATAGGCAATATTTATAACTCATTTTTTAAATTTTGTCAAGTTTTTATTGACATTTGGCGGTTTTACTAGTAGTATAATAAATTGCATAATAGTGTGAGTTTTCAGATGAAAACCACCTAGTATAGTACAAATTCGAACGAAAGGATGGCATGCATGGACAACAACAAAGCATATCGTATTGTCTCGTGTGGAAAAAAATCTTCCCGCCGAGATTACTCAAAGGTTAGTGGTAAATTAGAGTTACCTAATCTTGTCGAAATCCAGACAGATTCATTTAAATGGTTTACGCAACAAGGTATCCAAGAAGTATTTGAAGAAATCTATCCAATTGAAAACTATGGAAAAAACATTCGCTTAAATTTCCTTCGTTATCATTTTGAAGAACCAAAATATAACGCAGAAGAATCTATGTATAGAGAATGCAACTTTGCAGCACCTCTATATGCAGATATGGAATTGGAAGTTACAGACTCAGAAACTGGGGAAGTTGTAACTAAGAGTGAAGAAGTATATTTAGGGGATTTCCCTTTAATGACAGAAACTGGTACATTCATCATCAATGGTGCAGAACGTGTAATCGTTAGTCAGATCGTACGTTCTCCAGGAGCATATTTTGCGGAAAGTTATGATGAAAAAACTGGTAAACAAAACTATAGCTGTGAATTAATTCCAAGTCGTGGTACTTGGTTAGAGTTCATGACTGAACAAAAGAAAACTACAAACGGACGTTTAATTAATGTTTCTATTGACCGTCGCCGTAAAGTATTATTCAGTATTTTATTCAAGGCGATTGGTATGTCTTTGAATATCGGAGTGAACGAAGATACTCACGATACATCAATGATGGAAACATTCCTTCGTGCAATGGGACGTAACTGGTCTGATGTAGCTACAGATGCAGAAGATCGCGAATACATGAATATGTATTTGTTGTTGTATACTGCTTTCTTCGGTAAATATGAAGAAATCGAAAACACTTTATTGAACGATAAAGTAAAAACAACTCAGGAAGCTTTACTTTCTTTCTATGAAAATCAAAGAAGTGATGAAATCCCTACATTAGATGGATCAATCACTTTGATGCAAGCGAAATTCTTTGATCACCGTCGTTATGACTTGACAAAAGCTGGTCGTTATAAATTACGTAAGAAATTAAATGCGATCGATCGTATGGCAGGTATGACACTTGCTCATGATATTGTTGATGTAAATGGCAACGTATTCATGGAAAAAGGTACTATGGTTCACCGTGATGAAAGAAATGCATTACGTGAAGAATTGGCTAAGGGTACTTATTGTGTCGCTTATCCATTCCGCTCAGAATTCCATGAAGAAGATATCGTTTCAATTCCAACAAGCTGGACTACAGGATTAATTGGTCGTGTATTAGCTAGTGATGTTGAAACAGAAGATGCTTATTTAGATGCTGGTACAGTATTAACTGAACAAGATGTTTTAGCAATCCAAAAGGTTGTTGAAAATGTTGATATTTTTGCAGGATTGTTTGCACAACCAGTTAAATTAACAGCCGAAAATATGGATTCTGTATTTAACTATGGTCAACGTTTATATGCTCTTGGACGTTTAACAAATGCTCAAGGTGAAGATATTGTTGATGCAGATATGGAATTAGTTGCGAACCGTTATATGGTTGGTGTAAGTCCGGATGCCATCGATAGTGATGTTGAAACACAAGTTAAACAGCGTGCTTTAAGTGAAGATATCACAGCATGGTTGATTGGTGCATGTGTTCAAGAATTATATATTATTGACGATAACGGGGATGAAGTCCGTGTTGCTGGAAATGACCCATTCGCAAATAAACACACAATTACAGTTTCAGATATGTATGCATTCTTCTCATATAGCTTAAATGTTATGGAAGGTGTAGGAACAACAGATGATATCGATATGTTAGGTAACCGTCGTATTCGTTCTGTTGGTGAATTGATTCAGAACCAGTTCCGTATTGGTTTATCTCGTATGGAACGTGTCGTTAAAGAACGTATGTCCATTCAAGAAATGGATAGCCTAACTCCTAGAAAATTGACAAACATTCGTCCTTTGACAGCTGCAATTAAAGAATTCTTCTCTAGTTCACAGTTATCACAGTTCATGGATCAACAAAATCCTCTAGCTGAATTGACAAATAAACGTCGTATTTCAGCCTTAGGTCCAGGTGGTATCAGTCGTGATCGTGCAAGTTTCGAAGTACGTGACGTTCACAACTCTCACTATGGTCGTATTTGTCCAATCGAAACGCCAGAAGGGCCAAACATTGGTTTGATCAATAACTTAACTACATATGCTCGTATCAATGAATATGGATTTATTCAAACGCCTTACCGTAAGGTAAATGCGGATGGTACTGTTAGTGAAGATACAGTTTACTTAAGTGCTGATGAAGAAGCAGATTATGTAATCGCTCAGGCCAATGAGGTTCGCGATGGTCATTTAGTAAATGAACGTGTCGTAGCTCGTAAGGCTGGTGAAACTATCATCGCTGATCGTAACGAAGTAGAACTTGCCGACGTCAGTCCAAAACAGATCGTATCTGTAGCGACTGCCTGTGTCCCATTCTTGGAAAACGATGATGCGTCTCGTGCCTTAATGGGTGCCAACATGCAGCGTCAGGCTGTTCCATTATTAGTTCCTCATTCACCTTATGTAGGTACTGGTATTGAATATAAAATTGCTAAGGACTCTGGTGTTGGTATTGTCGCAAAACAAGATGGTGTAGTTGAATATGTAGATGGTTTGCGTATTGTTGTTAAAGATAATGAAGGTGAAAACCACACTTATCAGTTACGTAAGTTTGCTCGTTCAAACGCAAGCACTTGTATCAACCAACGTCCAATTGTAGAAGTTGGCGAAAAGGTTGAAAAAGGCGATATCTTAGCTGATGGTCCAAGTATGCAAAATGGAGAATTGGCTTTAGGTCAAAACGTTGTTATTGCATATACAACATGGCATGGATATAACTACGAGGATGCCATCATCATGTCAGAACGTATGGTTAGTGATGATGTATATACTTCAATCCACGTAGAAGAATATGATATTGACTGTCGTGAAACTAAGTTAGGCCCAGAAGAAATCACTCGTGATATTCCTAACGTTGGTGAAGCAGCAGTTCGTAAGTTAGATTCAAATGGTATCATCATGGTTGGTGCCGAAGTTAAAGAAGGAGATATCTTAGTTGGTAAGGTTACTCCAAAAGGACAAAGTGAAGTGAGTCCTGAAGAAAAATTATTATTAGCAATCTTTGGTGAAAAATCACGTGAAGTTCGTGACAATTCATTGAAAGTACCTCATGGTGGTGCTGGTATTGTTCATTCTATTCGTGTATTTAAACGTGGAGATGGATCGGATCTTCCTCCTGGAGTAAATATGCGTGTTAAAGTATATATCGTTCAGAAACGTAAGATTTCTGAAGGGGATAAGATGTCTGGTCGTCACGGTAACAAAGGTGTCATCTCTAAGATTTTACCTATCGAAGATATGCCATTTATGGCTGATGGACATCCAGTTGATATCTTGTTGAACCCATTCGGTGTACCTTCACGTATGAACATCGGACAGATCTTAGAAATCCACTTAGGTTACGCTGCTCGTAAATTAGGTGTTAAATTCTCTACTTCTGTATTTGATGGTTTATCAAATGAAGACTTACAAGATGTAATGCGCGAAGCAAGCATGACTGTCGATGGAAAACAGGTATTATATGATGGACAAACTGGAGAACCATTCGATGAACGTATTAGTGTCGGTGTAATGTACATGATCAAGTTGGCCCACATGGTTGACGATAAACTGCACGCTCGTGCTACAGGTCCATATTCTTTAGTTACTCAGCAGCCATTGGGTGGTAAAGCTCAAAATGGTGGTCAGAGATTTGGAGAAATGGAAGTTTGGGCATTGGAAGCATATGGTGCTGCCCACACATTACAAGAAATCTTGACAATCAAATCGGATGATATTCAAGGTCGTATCAAGACTTATGAAGCCATCATTAAAGGTAAAGATATTCCAGAACCAGGTGTTCCAGAATCATTCCGTGTATTGATGCACGAATTACAAGGTTTAGCAATCGATATTCGTTTGTTAGATGAAAACAATAACGAGGTTGACATCACATTAGATGATGATGACCAGGCCGTTCATCCAGCTCAACCTTTACCAGAACAGACACAAAAGGAAGAGCTAGTAGACGATATTGAAGAAGAAAATAACGAAGAAGAGGAGGCGTAGTATAAAATATGAGTATTAACAATTTTGCCTCGATTCAGGTTCGCTTAGCGAGTCCAGAAACGATTTTAAAATGGAGTCATGGTGAAGTAACAAAGCCTGAGACAATTAACTATCGTTCACAAAAAGCAGAACGTGATGGTTTATTCTGCGAACGCATTTTCGGACCAACTAAGGACTGGGAATGTGCTTGTGGTAAATATAAAAAAGTACGTTTTAAAGGTGTTGTATGTGACCGTTGTGGTGTAGAAATCACAAAAGCAAGCGTAAGACGTGAGCGTATGGGTCACATCCACTTAGCTGCACCAGTAGCTCATATTTGGTACTTACGTGGTATTCCTAGCCGTATGGCATTGTTGTTGGATGTAACACCAAAACAATTGGAAGAAGTTGTATATTTCGTAAGCTATATTGTTACGGATCCAAAAGAATCTGGTTTAGCTTATAAACAAATTCTTTCTGAACGTGAATTCCGTGAAAACCAAGCTATTTATGGTTCAACAGGATTTACAGCTCAAACAGGTGCTGAAGCCGTACTACGTTTATTACAAGATGTTGATTTAGAATCTGAATATCAAGAAGTACAGGATGCGCTTGAAAAAGCACAAGGTGAAAAGCGTAAGAAATTAATCAAACGTTTGGATACAATCAATGCATTCCGTAATAGTGAAAACTTACCAGAATGGATGATTCTGACTAACATTCCGGTAATACCACCTGATTTACGTCCAATGCTTCAATTGGATGGTGGTCGTTTTGCGACAAGTGACTTAAACGACTTATATCGTCGTGTAATCACTCGTAACAATCGTTTACGTAAATTGTTAGATTTGGGTACACCAAATATTATCGTTCAAAACGAAAAGCGTATGTTACAGGAATCTGTAGATGCTTTAATTGACAATGGTCGCCGTTCAAAACCAATTACAGGTGCTGGTGGACGTGCATTAAAATCATTGTCTCATTCATTAAAAGGTAAACAAGGTCGTTTCCGTCAGAACTTATTAGGTAAGCGTGTTGACTTCTCTGGTCGTTCTGTAATTGCTGTTGGACCAGATTTGAAAATGTACCAATGTGGTATTCCACGTGAAATGGCAGTTAACTTGTTTAAACCATTTATCATTAATGAAATCGTAAACCAAGGATTAGCACAAAATCCTAAAAATGCAGAAAAATTAATCGAACGTCGTGATCCTCGTATCTGGGATGTTGTTGAAACAGTAATCGACGGATATCCTGTACTGATGAACCGTGCACCTACATTACACCGTTTGGGTATTCAGGCCTTCTTGCCTAAATTAGTAGAAGGACGTGCAATGCGTCTTCACCCATTAGTATGTACTGCGTTCAACGCCGACTTCGATGGTGACCAGATGGCCATCCACGTTCCATTAGGAGAAGAAGCTCGAGCTGAAGCATTAGTTATGATGCTTGGTTCTCACAATATCTTAGGTCCTAAAGATGGTAAACCTATCGTTACGCCAGGACAGGATATGGTTATGGGTAACTTCTATTTAACAATGGAAGAAACAAAAGAAGAATTTTTTGCAGAAGCTAAACACTACGAAGAAGTTGGCTGCCCATTAGAAGCAGCTCACTGGCACCGTTTTGGTGAAAGTGAAGGTCATGTATATACAGATGAAGATGAAGTTATGATGGCATACCAGTCGAAACAAGTTCACCTTCACACTCGTATCGCATTGCCTGTATGCAATATGCATAAAACATCGTTTGATGAAAAACATAAAAATGATTATTTAATTACAACAGTTGGTAAGATTGTGTTCAACTCAATGTTCCCTGAAGATTTCCCATATATTAATGAGGTATCAAAAGAAAACTTTATTAGTACTCCTGATAAATACTTTATTACTCCAGGACAAAACATTAAAGAATACATCGAAGCTATGCCTTTAGTTGATGCGGTTAAGAAAAAAGATTTAGGTAAAGTTATTGCCGAAGTCTTCAAACGTTATGATGCAGATCAAACTGCTGAAATTCTTGACCAAATCAAATCTTTAGGATTTGAATATTCAACAGTAGCTGGTATTACAGTTGCCTTGTCAGATATCGAAGTGGCTCCTCACAAAGATGAATATATCGATGAGGGTCGTGTTAAAGCCGATCAGTTGAAACACTTACAACGTAAAGGTATGTTGACAATGGAAGAATGGGAACGTCACTTATCTAAGATGTGGGATGATCAAAAAGACAAGATTGTAACATCATTGATGAAAAACTTGCCTCGTAAAAACCCAATCAACATGATGGCGACTTCTGGTGCTCGTGGTAACGCGTCAAACTTTACTCAGTTAGCTGGTATGCGTGGTTTAATGGCAAAACCTGGTCACGCTAAAGCTGGTGCTGGTGAATATGTACCAACCATCATAGAAGTTCCTATCTATTCTTGTTTCCGTGAAGGATTAAATGTAAGTGAGTTCTTTATCTCGACTCACGGTGTGCGTAAAGGTCTTACAGATACTGCCTTAAAGACAGCCGAATCTGGTTACCTAACTCGTCGTTTGGTTGATGTTGCCCAAGATGTAATTATCAAAGAAGACGATTGTGGTACAGATAAGGGTTACTGGATCGAAACATTAATGGATCGTAAAACAAACTCTGTTATCGAACCATTACAAGATCGTTTAGTTGGTCGTTATTCTAAACAAGATGTAACAGATCCAAAGACAGGTGAATTAATTATTGCGAGTGATGAATTTATCACTGATGAACTTGCTAAAAAAATCGTAGATGCTGGTGTTACAGGTATGTATATCCGTTCTGTATTTACTTGTAAGTCTCGTTTAGGTATTTGTCGTAAATGTTATGGACGTAACATGGCTACTGGTAAAGACGTTGAAGTTGGTGAAGCTATTGGTATCATGGCGGCTCAATCAATTGGTGAACCAGGTACACAGTTAACAATGCGTACATTCCATACAGGTGGTGTTGCTGGTGCTGGTGCAGAAGATATCACTCAAGGTTTGCCTCGTGTTGAAGAATTGTTCGAAGCTCGTTGTCCAAAAGGTGTTGCGGTAATTGCTCAAATTTCAGGTGAAATTACTTCAATCGAACGTATTGAAGGAACAATGCGCCAAGAAGTTATTATCACAAACGAACACGAAAGTGTTTCTCATAAAATTAACGCGAACCAGTCTATGCGTCCATGGGTTCAAGTCGGTGCAAAGATTGAAGCTGGTGTTGCGTTGACTGAAGGTCCATTAGATCCAAAAGAATTATTACGTGTTGCTGGTGTACGTGAAGTTCAAGACTATATCTTGAAGGAAGTTAAGAAAGTATACCAAAGCCAAGGTATCGAAATTAGTGATAAGCACTTGGAAGTAATGATCAAACAGATGATGAAGAAAGTAATCGTTGTAGATAGTGGAGATACTGATTTAAATGTTGGTGTTCAATTATCATTAAATAACATCACAAAAATCAATCGTAACGCATTGTTAAGCGGTAAAACTCCTGCTACATTCAAACCAGTATTATTAGGTATTTCTAAGTCTTCTGTTGAAACAGATTCTTTCTTATCAGCCGCTTCATTCCAGGAAACTACAAAGGTTCTTACAGATGCGACTATTAAAGGTAAAGTTGACCACTTAATCGGTTTGAAAGAAAATGTTATTATTGGTAAGCTGATTCCTGCAGGTACTGGATGCCAGGGAGATCGTCCACAAAATCTAATTGTTGCAGAAAAGGCAAAAGAACTTCGTGACAAACGTATCGCGCGTATGAAAGAAGTTCATGATGAAGAGTTCGATAAACTAGTATCTGACTCTGATGATAGAGATACGATGGATAGTGTAGAAGCTTCAGTAGAAGAATCAATTCTACAAGATGCAGAAACTGCAGACAATAATTCAATGGATATCCAATCTGAAGAATAAGAATATAAGGAGTAGGTAGATGCCTATTCCTTTTCTTTAGGAGTAAAAATGGAAAAATATTTTGATTTAGGTAGAGCGTATTACACATATTTAAAAAGCAGCACAAAGAAAGATCAATGTACTGTTAGTGTAATATGTGATGATATTGATATTAAACATAACATAATGGATGGCCTATTGTTTGCAGGTGCCTATATATATGATGGTTACCAAGAAAATACAGATGGATCTATCACTGTTTGTGACGGAAACATTTCAGTTTATGGATATAAATTGTCAGATTTAAAGTACGAGAATTATATATCCAATTCTAATGCTACTATAATAAAAAAGTAGGACAATTGTCCTACAAAATTTGAATATTATTTTTTAAGCATGCATCGACCATGTCTTCAGGCCATAAGCTTGCCTGGACTTCTCCGATATGTGCTTTTTTTAGTAGAAGCATACATAGTCTGGATTGACCGATTCCTCCACCTAAAGTGTACGGTAATTCTTTATTTAGAATGGCTTTATGGAAAGGTAATTCACATCTTTCCAAGCAGTTTTCTTTTTTCAATTGTTCTAATAATGTATCTTCATCCACACGAATTCCCATAGAAGATATTTCTAGGGCACTTTGTAGTGGTTCATACCAGAATAGGATATCTCCATTTAGTGTCCAGTCATCATAGTCTGGAGCACGACCATCGTGTTTTTCATTGTTTGATAATTTATCACCAATTTGCATCACAAATACGCAACCATGTTCTTTTGTGATGGCGTTTTCTCTTTCTTTTACGTTCATATTTGGATACATATCTAATAGTTCCTGAGTTGTGATAAAGAAAATATCATCAGGTAAATGATTAACTGCCTGAGGGTATTTGTACCAAACTTCATGTTCCATATGCTTGATGACTTTAAAGATAGTACGTACATGTTCTACTAATGTTTCTTTTGTGCGTTCATTTTTAGAAATGATTTTTTCCCAGTCCCATTGATCGACATAAGCAGAATGAATGTTATCTAATTCTTCATCTTTACGAATGGCATTCATATTTGTATATAATCCTTCGTGCAATTTAAAGCCATATTTCTTTAAAGCCATACGTTTCCATTTTGCCAAAGAGTGCACAACTTCCATTTGTTCATCAGGAAGTTCTTTCATAGTAAAAGATACGGGTTTTTCTGTACCATTTAAGTTATCGTTTAAACCAGAACTTTGTGTAACATATAAGGGTGCTGAAATTCTTGATAAATTTAATTCTTTACCAAATTCATATTGAAATGTATCACGGATATATTTAATGGCTTCTTGTGTCTCTCTAACAGTTAATACTGGATCGTAGTTTTCAGGTATAATAAGTTTCATATCATCATCTCCTCAATGTAAGTATTGTATCACAAAATATGAAAAGATTTTCAATTTATTTTGTGATAAAATCATTTTATGAACATTCTATTTTCAATTAACGCAAAATTCATAGATTTGACAAAGACATGTATACGTTCCATCATTCGGTTTGACAAAAATATTGATTTCTATATTTTGCATCATGATTTGAATCAAAAACACATGGATGATTTAAGATGTACTTTTTTGGAATGTACTTTTTATTTTATAGAAGTAAAGGAAGAAGAATTTAAGGAGTTTCCTATTTCGTCTCGATATCCTCTAGAAATTTACTATCGATTATTCGCTTCGGATTTGTTGCCTAAAACATTGGATCGAATTCTTTACTTGGATGTGGATATTGTTGTGATTCAAAGTTTAAGGGAATTGTATAACATGGATTTTGAAAGTAATCTTTATATCGCTTCGAGTCATGTAAATGAGTGTATGACGCATTTAAATGCGAAAAGATTAGGGCTAAAAGAAGATGTGCCATATATCAATACTGGGGTTTTATTGATGAATTTAGAATTATTGCGTAAACAATTAAATAAGCAAGATATTTTAAATTATGTGAATGCATATAAGAAAAATCTTGTACTTTTTGATCAAGATGTTTTGACGGCATTATATGGAGATAAGACAAAACTAGTAGATTATCGTAAATATAATTTGAGTGAGAGAATGATGAATTTCTATAATCTAAGAAATCCAAGAAGTAGGATAGATCTTGATTGGGTTAAAAAGAATAGTGTTATCATACATTATTGTGGAAGAATGAAACCTTGGAATGGTAAATATATAGGATGTTTAGATTGTTTTTATAGGGAGTTGAAAGAATGAGAGATCGGTTTTCAAATCGTTTAGGATTTATTTTAATTAGCGCAGGATGCGCAATAGGAATTGGTAATGTTTGGCGCTTTCCATATATTGTAGGACAATATGGAGGTGCTGCATTTGTCTTGATTTATTTGTTTTTTCTAGTCATATTAGGATTGCCAGTTATGGTTATGGAGTATTCTGTAGGACGTGCCAGTCAAAAAAGTGCAGCGCTTTCTTTTGATGTATTAGAGCCAAAGGGAACAAAGTGGCATTTTATGAAGTATGTGGCAATGGCAGGAAATTATATACTGATGATGTTTTATACTTCGGTTTGTGGATGGTTGTTTTATTATTTCTACAAAATGTTGATGGGTGATTTTAATGGATTAAATGTGGATCAAATTAATAATGAATTTGGTTTAATGTTGTCAAATCCCTTGGTTCAAGTAGGTATGATGTTTCTAGTTGTTTGTATTGGTTTTTTCATTTGTTCAAAAGGCTTGCAGAATGGTGTGGAAAAAGTATCAAAGTATATGATGTTGTGTTTATTGGTGTTGATGCTTGTGCTAGCTGTTCGTTCACTCATTTTGCCAGGGGCTATGGAGGGCGTAAAGTTTTACTTGTTGCCTGATTTTTCAAAGATGCAAAATGTATCGGATGTCGTATTTGCGGCCATGGGCCAAGCTTTCTTTACTTTGAGTTTAGGTATTGGTGCTATTGCGATATTTGGAAGTTACATTGATAAAAGTAAGAAGTTAACATCTGAGGCCGTTACGGTTGTGTGTTTAGATACATTTGTTGCATTGGTTGCAGGCTTTATTGTGATTCCTGCTTGTTTTGCGTATAATGTGGATCCTGGGCAAGGGCCTGGATTGATTTTCCAGACATTACCTAATATCTTTGCGAATATGCAGTTTGGAAATATTTGGGGTGCTTTGTTCTTTTTGTTTTTGAGTTTTGCCGCATTAACTACAATTATTGCGGTATTTGAAAATATCATCACAATGACAATGGAATGGACAGGATGGTCTCATTCAAAAACAATCAAAGTAAGTTTTGTGCTTGTTTTTGTGTTATCTTTACCATGTGCATTAGGATTTAATGTATTGTCTTTTATTCAACCTTTAGGTGCTGGTTCAACTATTCAAGATTTAGAAGATTTTATTGTATCAAATAATCTATTGCCTTTGGGCTCACTTTGCTATGTATTGTTTTGTACATCTAAATATGGATGGGGATTTAAAAACTTTTTAAAGGAAGCCAATTGCGGAGAGGGAATTTCTTTTCCTAAACAAGTTGGTTTCTATGTTTCATATATCATTCCTGTTATTATTTTGGTAATATTTATACAGGGATATGTCTCTAAATTTTTGTAGGAGGAGCCATTATGATTAAAAAGAGAAAAGTAGTAATTGTTGGTGCAGGAAATGTAGGTGCAAGTACAGCTTTTTGCATGATCAATCAAGGGATTTGCGATGAAATTGTATTAATTGATATGAATACAGAAAGGGCTAAGGGTGAAACATTAGATATGATTCATAGTATTGCCTTTATGAATCGTAATATGGAAATTAAATTGGGAGATTATACAGACTGCAAAGATGCAGATGTTTTGGTTATTACCGCAAGTGCTCCAATGGGTAAGGAAAACGATCGTTTAGTGGCTTTAAAATCAAGCTCTAAGATTGTTACAAGTATTGTTTCGAGTGCTATAGAAAATGGATTTGATGGATTTATCGTAGTTGTTTCAAATCCAGTCGATATTATGACTTATGTGGCTTATAAGGTTTCTGCTTTACCAGCAAATCAAATCATTGGTTCAGGAACGTTATTAGATTCAGCTCGTTTACAATGTCATATTGCTGATTGTATTGATGTAGATCCAAAGAGTATTCATGCTTATGTTTTAGGTGAACATGGGGATAGTGAAATGATTCCATGGAGTACAGTTCGTGTGGGTGGTAAAGACATTTACCAAATCATTAAAGATAATCCAACACGCATGAATGAGGGGATGTTTGAAAGTATTCACGAAGCGGTAAAGAAAGATGGTTGGGAAATCTTCAATCGTAAAGGCAATACATGTTATGGTATTGCCGCAAGTACAACACGTATTGTTCGTGCATTGATGTTTAATGAATCCGTAGTACTTCCTATTTCTACGTATTTAGATGGTCAATATGGACAAGATGGTGTATTCACAAGTGTACCGGCTGTTTTAGATGCGACAGGTGTCAAAGAGGTTGTTGAGATTGAAATGACAAAAGAAGAAAAAGAACAGTTTGATGCTTCTTGTAGTCATCTACAAAGTTTTTACAAGGAAGTTTAAGCTTCCTTTTCTTTTAGTAGTGTAGGAGGTGTTAGGGTTGGTACAAGGACAAAAGTTAATGACATCTGGATCGATTCCTAAACAGATGGTTTTCTTTGCGTTACCTATATTATTAGGAAATTTATTTCAGCAATTATACAATACAGTGGATTCCTTAATTGTTGGAAACTTTTTGGGGAGTCAGGCACTTGCGGCGGTGAGTTCAAGTGGAAACATTATATTCTTGATGATTGGCTTCTTTAATGGGGTTGCGATTGGTGCAGGTGTAGTCATTTCGCGTTATTTTGGCGCAAGAGAAATAGAGCGTATGCAAAATGCGATTCATACAACGGTTGCGTTTGGGTTGATTGTAAGTTTTATTATGACACTTATTGGTGTTTTCTTTACACCTACATTGCTTCGTTGGATGGGAACTCCAGATAGTGTGATGGCAGCTTCGGTAACTTATTTTAAAATATATTTTTTAGGTTCTTTTGGTTCGATAATGTATAACTTTTTTGTAGGAATATTGCAGGCTGTAGGAGATAGTAAGCATTCGTTATATTATTTGATTGTATCAAGTGTAGTGAATATTGTCTTAGACTTATTCTTTATTGCGGTACTTAAGATGGGAGTTGGATCGGCTGCTTTAGCTACGATTATTTCGCAATATATTTCAGCAGGTCTTTGTCTCTATTTATTGTTGACGACAATGGGAACGCATCGTATTGTTCCTTCTAAAGTAAAAATTCATAAAGAACTTTTAGGTGAGATTTTGAAGTATGGTTTGCCAAGTGGATTTCAGAATTCAATTATTGGTCTAGCGAATGTTGTAGTTCAATCGAATATCAACTCTTTTGGCGATATGGCGATGGCTGGATGTGGAGCTTATTCTAAGATTGAAGGATTTGCGTTCTTGCCGATTACCAGCTTTACAATGGCGCTTACAACGTTTGTCGGACAGAATTTAGGGGCTCGCCAATATGATCGTGTTTTAAAGGGTGCTAAGTTTGGCATGATTTGTTCGATGACTTTGGCAGAAATTATTGGTGTAATCATCTTTGTTTTTTGTCCTCAGTTTGTTGCAGCCTTTGACGCAACACCTGAAGTTATTCATTTTGGTACTTTACGTGGACAAACGAGTGCTTTCTTCTTTTGTTTATTAGCGTATTCACATTGTGTGTCGGCTATTTTAAGAGGGGCTGGAAAGTCAATGGTTCCAATGATTGTAATGATGGCTTGTTGGTGTTTTGTGCGTGTTACAGGTCTTACAATCATGGGGGCTTTAGTGCATAATATTTGGTGTGTATATTGGATTTATCCAATTACTTGGTCTTTATCAAGTATTACGTTCTTTATTTATTATCATAGGGTAGATTGGCTCCATGCATAAATTTGACAACTGGATTTAATAAGTGATAGACTTATATCGAGGTAGATAATTATGAAATCAATGTTAGAAGAATTAAAAGATGTAAAAATAAAAAAACACACAGTTACATCTATTGAATATGATTGCAAGACTGAAGAAAAAGAGGACGAAGTATTTGATCAGGTTCATAATATTGTCACAAATCATTTAGATGACTTCGCAAAAATCACTTTTGATGTGGAAGCGGATCACAAAGTAAAAGTAGAAATTAGTGAAAACTAGTTGGACCATTTTAAAAATGGTCTTTTTTTTGTTTTTGTATAGCTTTGATAATTATATATTTGATACAATGAGTACAAGAAAGATATGTGGGTACTATAATATGATAATTAAGAAAATAACATCAAAACAAGATGGGTTAAAATTAGAGATTGCGATTATGGAGTGCAAGAATCCCAAAGGAATCGTACAGTTTTCGCATGGCATGGCCGAGCATAAAGAGCGTTATTTTGATTTTATGCGATATTTAAATGATCGTGGTTATGTTTGTGTGATTCATGATCATAGAGGTCATGGAAGTAGCGTGAAATCAAAAAATGATTATGGATATTTCTACACTGAAAATGCGGATTATATTGTGGAGGATTTGTTCCAGGTTACGGGATATGTACGTGAAATGTATCCTGGATTAGAGGTAACGTTATTTAGTCACAGTATGGGGACTTTAGTGGCCCGTTGTTACTTAAAGAAATATGATGCATATATTGATCAACTGATTTTGTGTGGTCCTCCTACTGAAAATTCGGGGGCAAGTCTAGGTTTGGCATTGGCAAAAATAATAAAGCCTTTCTATAAGGAGAAGAAAGGTAATGGTTTATTGAATAAGATGGCTTTTGCAGGATATGAACCGGGTAATCGTTGGTTGAGTAAATGTGTTGAGAATGTAGAGCAATATGAAGCGGATGAATTGTGTGGATTCTTGTTTACAACAAATGGTTTTATTAACTTATTTCAATTGATGATCAAAGCTTTTGATAAAAAAGGATGGAATGTCACAAATGAAAACTTACATATATTTATGATTGCAGGTCAAGAAGATCCGGTCATTCAGGGTAAGGATAAATTTGAACAATTGAAACAATTTTTAATGGGTGTTGGATATAAGAATGTATTTAGTAAATTGTATCCGACTTTAAAACATGAAATCTTAAATGAAAAAGAGAATCAAATGATTTACGAGGATATATATGAATTTATAAAAAATGCCAAGGATTAATCCTTGGCATTTTGGATACAAAAAAACTCGCGATTGCGAGTAGTTTTTTACATGGAGCAGGTGATGAGAATCGAACTCACGTAGTCAGCTTGGAAGGCTGAAGTTCTACCATTGAACTACACCTGCAAATATAAGTGGTGACCCGTGGGCGATTCGAACGCCCGACCCTTTGATTAAAAGTCAAATGCTCTACCAACTGAGCTAACGGGTCACAAGTGGTGCCGACTATAGGAATTGAACCCACAACCTACTGATTACAAGTCAGTTGCTCTACCAATTGAGCTAAGTCGGCATTTAAATGGTGGAGGTTAACGGACTCGAACCGCTGACCCTCTGCTTGTAAGGCAGATGCTCTCCCAACTGAGCTAAACCTCCGTAAGTGCCTATTTATAATAGCACCGGGTTAAAATAAATGCAAGCACTTTTTGTAAAAATTATTTGAATTTTTATTTTACTAAGAATCAAAGCTAAAATAATAGACAAAATCACAATGATCAATGTTTCTTTTGTTCCTTTATATAGGACTACTACAAGGAATACATAGAGTAAAAAATTTAAAATGGTCATACTGGATATTGTGTTATCTGTATATGTGAAGCATGTGCTAAATAGTATGGCTAAAAGAATGGTTGAAAGAATCCATCCTTTCGTATTTTGTTGATTGGCTGACCATACTAAATAACTAAATATTGTCCAAATTAAAGTGAATAGTATCCATGTTAGAAACATATCTTTTGGCATTGTGTGTGCAAGTATCGTTGAGAATAGTGAATAACTTACAAAACAAACAATGTTAAATAAAGTTGTATTTAACATAGATGTTTTTTCAGAATGTGAACAAAGTGCGATAATGCAGTTTGTGAAGATCCATAATGGTAAGTTTGATAACAATTTGGTTGGATCAAAATATACGATAAATGGCTTAATAAATTCTATATTTACTGGTATAAAGGATACGAATCCGAATACTACAGCTATTAAGGAAATACAGATTGTAAATAGCCATGTGTTGTTGCGGCTTTTTCTTTTCATTATTTTTTAACCTTCTTTGAATAGATTGTTGCGATGGCTAAAAATAAGATACCTACATATAGGAATGTATAAGTCAAGTTATAGGCGAATATAAATAAGCAGATGGCTGCGATTAAATATAAGATTGATGATACTATATTTTTGTTCATAAATGTCCTCCTAATAGAACAAATTATATCATACAAAAAGAAAAACTCCCATTGGGAGCTTTTGAAACAGCATTAAGAGAAAAGGGAATAGGATATGAATAAGTGTTCTGTTGTTTACGGTTTAATGTTAAATGATTTCCCTTAAATTGAGCTTAATCTTCCATGCGGGACAAAAGAATCATTAATCCTGCAGAAACTGTATTGATTGGATCGTCTGTGACAAAGATTGGACATCCTATTGTGTTTTGTAGATAGGAAGGTAGTCCATTCAATAACATGGATCCACCACAACATATGATTCCGCGAGTTTTTACATCTTGCTGCATTGTGATTGGCAAGCTAGATAAAAATTGTAGAATCCAGTTGGCCCATTGTTGTACTAAGAGTGTTAGGATTCCAACTATTTGATTTTCGTTAATGATTGCGGATTTTAGTACATGACTATTTTGGTCCATGCCAACAACTTCTAGACTTTTGGGATTTTGCTGAATATTAACTTGTCCAATCTTACGCTTGATTTTTTCGACTTGTTTTGTTGATACATTGATGTTGTAGGAGTTAAATAGCCAGTTTTTAATGGCGATGTTGATTGTACTTCCAGATACGTTGCAACGAGATTTTTTGATCATCTTGCCGTTTTGGAAGATTGCGATATCACAGTTTGAAGAGCCAATGTTTAATACACAGCTAGCAACGGGTAAAAATAAATCGAGTTTTGCACCAATAGCAGCAATCCAAATTTCTTGTTCAAAATAAACGCGGTAAGCACCTAAATCTTCAAGGTGTTCTTTCAATATGTCGCATGATTCTTTACTGAAACTAGTTGGATAGCTGACCAATAAAACAGTTTTTTGAAACATACGAAAGGCTTTGTGTTCATATAGTAGTTGTTCTAGGAGTATGTCTAGAACGTCAAAGTTAATTGGATTTTCACGTAAGGGAGATATTACTTTAATATTTGAATCCATGGATCCGATTAAATCCTTAGCGTCTTCACCGATGCCTAAAACATGATTTTGCCCATCAAGCGCAACCATGCATGGCTCATTATATAGTAGACCATCTTCTTGTGTACAAAGTCGGATGTAGTTTGTACCCAAATCAATTCCCATTTGAATCATGTAACCCCTCCTAATATATGCCTATATTTTACACCAGGTTAAATTGTGATACAATATGCATGCATTCCTACATATATAAATGAACAAAATTGAAAAAATCCAAATATCGAATATAAAGGATATATCGCTTTTGGTGGCGCTGGACTCTATTGAGTTAGAAAAAACTTTAGGCTATCATGATTTATTTTTGTTGTGGAGTCCAACGTTTCAAAAAGCAGGTATTCCTGTATATATTGTTTTTCCAGATGAGTCGGAACAATTGAAAGAGTATTGTCAGTACTATAATACATATATTCATTATGTTTCAGATCTTGAATTGATTAAACGATTGGATTGTATCCAAGAAAAGATTGTGTTTGGTAAAAAATATTCAGTGATTTTGTCAAAAATGTATGTTGTGCATAATGGAAATTTGCTTGAAGAACAAAAAAGAATAAATAATAAAACAATAAAAAAGCTTTATATAAAAGCTCTTGAATTAAAGTTTGAAAATTTTATAAAAAAAATTAAAAATTCCGTTGACATCCCAAATATCCTTTGGTAATATAAATGAGCGCAAACGAGTTTGCAATGAAAAAAACATGGAGGTTTAGCTCAGTTGGGAGAGCATCTGCCTTACAAGCAGAGGGTCAGCGGTTCGAGCCCGTTAACCTCCACCATGTGCCGACTTAGCTCAATTGGCAGAGCAACTGATTTGTAATCAGTAGGTTGTAGGTTCGATTCCTATAGTCGGCACCATTTATTTCATGGAGACGTAGCGAAGTGGCTAAACGCGGCAGACTGTAAATCTGCTCCCTCTGGGTTCGGTGGTTCGAAACCACCCGTCTCCACCATTTTATTGGTTTGAAGTTTTATCAACCTGATACTGTCAGGCGGCCTATTGGGGCATAGCCAAGTGGTAAGGCAAGGGACTTTGACTCCCTCATCGTGAGTTCGAACCTCGCTGCCCCAGCCAATTTATTTACCACATATGTCTCGGTAGCTCAGGTGGTAGAGCAACTGACTTTTAATCAGTGGGTCGAGGGTTCGATTCCCTTCCGAGACACCATCTTATGCGAGTGTAGTTCAATGGTAGAACGGCAGCCTTCCAAGCTGCATACGTGAGTTCGATTCTCATCACTCGCTCTTGTAAAACCGCTTATGGCGGTTTTTTTTCATATTATGGAAATTTCTTTATGTACTTGCAATACTTTATTGTTTTATCAGCAGAAGGATTTGAAGAAGGTAAAAGTTTATTAACAATCGATATCCTGAGAAGAGCGGGAATCGCCCGTGTTTCTTCTATAAAAGATCGAGAAATAAATGGATGTAATGGAATTAGTGCGATAGCAGATACTTTGAATATTATGATATACGTCAATGGAAGGATAAAATTCAACGATCTAATGTTATGATATATTGGTTCTGGGAATGTGCCTGATTTTATTCCGCGCAGCGTTTCTTATCGGTTTTCGGATGAAGATGTTTCTCACCAAATGCAATTGATGTATGTTGCACAATGTATCTCACAGAGATATGCGAATAGAAGGAATGATTCTAAGTAATCTTTCCTTTTTTTATGCAAATTGATAGACTGTTTTCCTTTTTGTCATTAAAATAGCTATTAAAAATGGAGGGGAATATGTCTGAAACAATAACAAAAACATATAGTACGAAAGAATTGTTGAAACGCTTTGTGCCATATCTATGGAAGTATAAGCGTATTTTATTTATGGATCTTTTTTGTGCTTCTTTAACAACACTGTGTGATATCGTTTTACCACGAATCATGTCTCAACTAACAAATACAGCTATGTATGATCCTTTATCCTTGACGGTTGAGCTTGTCGGGAAAATGGCGTTCTTTTATATTATATTAAGAATTGTTGATGCAGCGGCGTATTTCTTTATGTGCTCACAAGGTCATATCATGGGCGTATATATTGAAACAGATATGAGAAGTGATGCATTTGATCAATTAGAAAAATTATCAGATTCTTATTATGCAAATACTAAAATTGGTCAAATCATGGGTAGAATTACTTCCGATCTGTTTGATGTAACAGAATTTGCACATCACTGCCCTGAAGAGTTCTTTATTGCATTTATTAAGATCGTAGTATCCTTTGTGATTCTTTGTTACGCATCTGTTCCTTTAACGATATTGATTTTTGCCTGTGTTCCGTTTATGATTTTTGGATCAATTAAAATGAATCATAAATTCCGTGCAGCCACGAAAGAACAGCGTGTTCAAATTGGAGAACTCAATGCACAGGTTGAAGACTCTTTGCTTGGTGAAAAAGTAGTTAAAGCTTTTACTGCTGAAGATACGGAATTGAAAAAATTTGCAGATGGAAACGAACAATTGAAAACAATTAAAAAGAAACGTTACTATGCAATGGCAAATTTGAATATGTGTATTCGTCTATTTGATGGACTGATGTATAGCGTAACAATTATTGCGGGTGGTTTGTTCCTTGTATACGGAAAAATTAATGCTGGTGATCTTGTCATGTACATGTTGTATGTATCTACTTTGATTGCGACAATTCGCCGTCTTGTAGAATTTGCGGAACAATTTTCTCAGGGAATTACTGGTATTGAGCGTTTCTTTGAAATTATGGATACTCCAATTGATATCAAAGATGCAGAAGATGCAAAAGAATTGGAAGTTTCTGGTGGAGAAATTGAGTTTGATAATGTTTCTTTTGAATACCCAGACGATCATAATCGTGTATTACATGAATTAAGCTTAAAAATTAAATCTGGAGAAAATCTTGCTTTAGTTGGTGAAAGTGGCGGTGGTAAAACAACCATGGCTTCGTTGATCCCTAGATTTTATGATGTTACAAGTGGTGCGGTAAAAATTGATGGTCAAGATATCAAGAAAGTTACAATGAAGAGCTTGCGTGAAAATATTGGTATTGTTCAACAAGATGTGTATTTATTTTCTGGAACGGTTGCTGAAAATATTGCATATGGAAAACCAGGTGCAACAAGAGAAGAAATTATTCATGCGGCGAAACTTGCTGGTGCAGATTCATTTATCACAGAATTAAAAGATGGATATGATTCTTATGTCGGAGAGCGTGGGGTTAAACTTTCTGGTGGTCAGAAACAACGCATTTCAATTGCTCGTGTGTTCTTGAAAAATCCTAAAATATTATTGTTAGATGAAGCAACATCTGCATTAGATAACGAAAGTGAAATTTTGATTGAAAACAGTTTAAAGAAATTGTCAGTTGGAAGAACAACTTTAACAATTGCTCATCGACTGACAACAATTCAACATGCTGATCGAATTATTGTTTTAGGAAAAACAGGTATTGTTGAAGAAGGAAATCATGAACAGCTATTAGAAAAGAAAGGCGTGTATTACCGTCTTTGGAATGGTATTGCTTTAGAAGAAGTGAGTTGATCTCACTTCTTTTTAATGGTGTGCCGGGCATGGCATTCATTCTTTCAGAGATAACTGACCATGAGTCTTTACTGCCAAGTGGAGTGATCCGCAAATTGTTATCTGTGAGGATATGAGTGAAGGAAGTGAATCAGATTGTTTGAGAAAGTATTTAAAGTAGCAAACTTCAGACTGTGATAATACCGTCAATGTGGAATGAACGTAATTAACTTTATCATCAGTCTCAAAGTGCTGGCCATACAAAAAGCGGAAAGAGCAGAACTGATCAATCCGCTGGAATACTATCTGAGATAGTTGTAATTACAATACGAATGTAGTACCGTATACGAAACCGTACGTACGTTGTAATGAAAGGGTCGAAGTAAATCGAATAGATTTACTATAAAAAAACCTTTACATGGAGTGAATCGAGGGGAAATCTCCATGCAAAGGAATATCAGAAGGCATCTTTAATTTCAACGATATCTTTGATTTTGATATGTGTAACAAATATACCGTTTAATAAACGAACTTCATCTTCAATCATTTCAGAATCGATAACTGGGCCTTTGAGAGTACCTGTTTTTTCTTGTCCGTTTTTTAGAATGAGAACTACATCTTTATCTAACCATTTTTCTAAGTTCTTCATATATGCCACCGATTGTAAATGTGAAAGAGAAAGCGGTAGTTATCAACAATCTAACAGAAATCACTTGATTCACTTTAATGACAAATTAAGGATTTTCAGGATGTGAGAAAACATAAGGTGAATATTGATTGCCGTGATAAAGCATTCGATTTAATCGCATAACACCAGCTTTCTGGTAATATTGTAAGCGATTACTTAATTTGAGGAAATATTGAATTTTTTCGAAAAATCGTAAATTTTTTGCATTTAAACAAAAAAATCAGGAATTGACCTGATTTTTTGAATTTATTTTGTATTTGCAGCTAATTCTTTTGCTAGAACTTCAAGCTGTTTGAGATTTTCTTCAGATACAGAAGATTGTATTTTAACAATTGGATCTACAATTTTCATATTCTTCATAGACGCAAGCTGTGCTTTCATTTTATTTGCTGCCATTGGAGCCCAGGAACCATTCTCAACTAGACCGATTGTTCTATTGGAAAGGTTGTGATTCTTTAATTCTGTTAATAGATTCTGCATGGAATCAAAGACTTCTGCATTATAAGTAGCAGAAGCAAATACAAGCGTTGAATACTGGAAAGCACGTGAGACAAGTTCAGATGTGTCTGTTTTGGATGTATCAAATACCATAACACTTCTCATGCCTTCTTCTGCTAACTTCATTGCTAGAATTTCTGCTGCGTTTTGAGTGTTTCCATAAATAGAACCATAGAAGATTGCAACGGAATATCTTTGTGGTTCATATGTTGACCATTGATGGTAGCGAGAAAGAATCTGTTCAAAGTCTTTTCTCCAGATATGTGCGTGAAGCGGGCAAATCATTTTAATATCAAGAGTGGAAGCTTTTTTCAGCACTGCCTGTGTTTGTGGACCGTATTTACCGACAATGTTAACGTAATATCTTCTTGCTTCATCTCTCCAGTCGTGATCCCATCTAACTTCATCTGCAAAAATATTTCCACTCATTGCGCCAAATGCACCAAATGCATCTGCGGAAAAGAGAGTGCCTGTTGTGGATTCGTATGTCATCATTACTTCTGGCCAGTGTACCATTGGGGCAGATATAAAGTGTAATTCGTGCTTTCCAAGGGAAAGTGTATCTCCTTCCTTGATAACAATAGAGCGATCTTTTGTATCAATATGGTAGAAGTTTTCCATCATTTTAAATGCCTGAACACTGCTGACAATTTTCATTTCAGGGTACATTTTGAAAAGATCAGGGATTACTGAGCAATGGTCTGGCTCCATATGCTGAACGACCATATAGTCTAGTTTTCTTCCCTCTAAAGCATAAGTGAGATTTTCTAAAAATTGTCTAGATACAGATTCATCAATACCATCCATCAGACAAGTTTTTTCGTCTTTGATTAAATAGTTGTTATATGACATTCCGTTAGGAACAGGGTAAACATTTTCAAATAAAGCAATACGTCTGTCATTTGCTCCTAGATAATAAATATCATCAATAATTTTGCGAACATTATACATAAATGACTATCTCCTTTTTTTATAGTAGAAATCATAGTTCAGAATGGATGAAAATGGAACTGATATATTATAGATTGGCTATATTAGCAAAATGGTGAACATATTTTAATATTGTACAAATATATGGACAGTAACAATGATCCAGTAGCATTATAATGTCAGCACATTCAAGGAGATGACATTATGAAAGATACTCAAATCATTAACTTTTACAACAATCTAGATCAATATGCAAAGGATAAAATCGATAG